>OBXC01000004.1_pt1 | contig 251454 bp, 248 predicted proteins | sample 1538111 | NCBI WGS metagenome assembly OBXC01 (sample SAMEA2580137, study PRJEB22360) | human gut metagenome | biome: human gut; feature: human-associated habitat; material: faeces | place: Denmark | collected 2008/2010
TACTGGAATGCAGTGCACAGGATGATGAGAAAATCAAAGAGATGCTGCAGCATTATCATTTATTATAAAAAAGACCTGTATCCTTTTGGGATATGCTTAAATAAGGTTTAAGAAAAGAGGAATTCAAACTATTGGTGTTCATCCATAGATATTGAATTCCTTTTGCTGTAGGCATATGAAATACAGAAGGAATGCTGATATTCATCATTTTTTTGTAAAGAAAGGGAGCTTTGTTTACTATCGCAGCTATGCATACACGATTTCAGCTATGATATTTAAAACAGCTTCTTTCATTCTTTAGGTTGTTTGCAAAAGGGAGACTTCAGCTTCTATTGATAAATACAATAGTGTTGAAGTCTCTCTGTTTTATATTTACTCACAATCGAGAAAGAACCTTAAGATATAGCAGCTTTCTTCTTTTTATAAGACCCCTGTTTATCTTCTATCAGTATGAGCGAAGAGTAACCTATTTCTTTGTTGACAGTTAAACACTTTCCTCTTACAATGAAGCAGATGAAGGGTTGTGAGATTATGAAGGCATTGGCGAGTGATTTTGATGGAACGCTGTATCTGCATGATGCAGCAGAAAGCTATCGTGAAGGGGATATAGCAGGAATCGGGCAGCTGCAGAAGCAGGGCTGTCTGTTCGGTCTTTGTACCGGGCGTCCTTTATGGGGTATTACAGCATTTCTTTCTAAGCGACTGCATCCTGATTTTTATATCGTAAGCAGCGGAGCAATGATACTGGACAGAAATCAAAGGATATTGTTTGAAAGCTGTCTTTTACCTGAAACTGCAAAGCGGCTCAGTATGCTTACGAAAGATGTGGAAAGCACCGCTATTCAGGCTGGCGGGAACATCTATGCATATAAGAAAGCAAGAGCATTTACAGATATTCCAGTCATTCACGATATAGAAGAAATAAAGGGGCAGCAAATACACGGATTATCCTTTCGCATGACAGACGAGGCAGCCGCAGAACAGTTATGCAGTTCTCTTGAAAAGCAATTTCCGGACACCTGTGCCGCATTCCAGAATCAGAATTTCGTTGATGTGGTACCTTACGGCTGTTCCAAGGGAAAGGCGCTCTTGAAGCTGAAAAAGCTTATGAATCTGGACAGCTACTATGGCATTGGAGATTCCTACAATGATATCCCCATGCTGCAGGATGCAGATGTATCCTTTACCTTTCATGCTTCTCCTAAGAAAGTAAAAGAAGCAGCCGATCACCTGGTGGATTCTGTAGGTGAAGCGATTCGATCCTATATGCTAAGGAAGGAAAATTAAATCCGTTCCTGGTGGTAATAGTTTAATAACCGTAAAAAAGGTTCCTTTAAATTTTAAGGAACCCCCTTTCATATCTTACTCACGTTGCTTCTGTGAGCAGGCTTATGTATTCTTATTATTAGCTCTTTTCTTTCTCCATGCCTGCAAAGGAACATAGATCATCAGAAGAAGCAGTACCGATGGAATCAATATATTCCACGGCTTTGCGAATTTCTCAATATAGCCCTGAAAGAAAATATAGATCACAACAACAGGCAGTATGTAGGAAACATAAAATCTCGCCCACATAGGGAATTGAAAACCTACACCGCTGTTTGCCTCATCCGTGAAGTTTTTCCAACCCCAACCATAGCGGAAGGTACAAAACAGCAGATACATGAGGGATCCAAGCGGCAGCATATTATTGGATACAATGAAATCCTCCAGATCCTGTATGGTACTTCCATCCCCAAGCGGCTCTATAAAGGAAAGAAGATTGAAGCCGAATGCACAGGGAAGTGATAAAAGCAGAATCAGGATAAAGTTTACACGAACAGCTTTTTTCCTGGACCAGCCGCTGTCCATTGCGAAGGCCACAATATTTTCAAATACCGCAATAATGGTCGTGACAGCTGCAAAAGACATGAACAGGAAGAACAGAAAGCCCCATAACCTTCCACCAGACATGGCATTAAATACATTCGGCAGTGTAACAAACACCAGACCGGGACCGCTGTCTGCTGCAACGTTGAAGGAGAAGCAGGAAGGAAATATAATCAGACCTGCTATAAAGGCCACACAGGTATCCAGAATGCAGACATTAAGACTCTCACCCAGCAAAGAGCGGTCTTTTCCGATATAGCTTCCAAAGATTGCCAGAGCACCGATTCCAAGACTCAGAGTGAAAAACGCCTGTCCCATGGCTGCGAATATGGCGTCCCATAAGCCGTTTGCCATCATTTTCTGAAAATCCGGAATCAGATAGAATTTTAAGCCTTCTACAGCGTTTGGCAGGGTAACTGCCCGAATCACAAGAACGAGCATGACGATAAACAGACAGGACATCATATATTTGGACATCTTTTCCACACCGTTTTGAAGACCTCTGCTGCAAATAAAGAAGCCGATAACCGTAATTGCAATCATCCAGAACAGATTTTGTCCCGGACTGGCAAGCATATTGGAGAAAGTTTCACCCACCTGCTCTGTTCGCAGACCCTCAAAGGTACCACTTGCCATTTTCAAACAGTAATTGATCATCCATCCCCCAACTGTGGTATAAAACATCATCAGCAGATAGTTGCCTCCCATACAGACATACTTTATAAGATGCCACTTGGTTCCTTCCGGCTCCAGCAAATCGAAGGACTTCGCTGCGGAGCGCTGGGAGGCACGTCCCACGGAGAATTCCATCACCATAATCGGTAATCCCAGCAGTATCAGGAAAACCAGATAGAGCAGTACAAAGGCTGCTCCTCCATATTGGCCTGTAATATATGGAAACCGCCATACATTGCCAAGACCGACTGCACATCCAGCGGATATCAGAATAAATCCCAGTCTGGATGATAGCTTTTCTCTTGATTTCATATACTTTCTACACACCTTTCCTGTACATTTTATAAGCTGAGATTGGGAAAGTCAATGTAAAAATGAAAGGATTTTCATATACTAACACAAATCCATACATGAGAATTCCTGTTATCATACTAGCCGCAGGGGCCTCATGCTTAAAGCTTTACACACCCTTCATGACAGCTTCACGAGGTATTCACATAAAAGGTGTAAGATACAGGTACAGACAAAGATATGTCTGTTTGCTTAAACGGCGACAGTTTTGTTTCCTCATCCTGATAAATAGCTTTTTCATAATAGCTGTTGCCCTCTCTCTTTCACGAAGATCTCTGCCTTTCCCACAGAGGTCTTTCCTTTTTATATAAGTAATTATCATTTTTTTACTATATTGCTTCGGTTTTTTAGCTATCTTGTTGGTAAGGTAACAATTTTTCATATCAAATTAACGAAAAATTGGTGTAATTATCAATTTTGTGTTATGATATAGGAGAGCTATCATGGGGAGTTGCTCAATATTCAATGGGAGGGTGGGCATGACTGTAACAGATAACGAAATTTATCGTATAATTGTTGATATCATGGATATACAGAATGAACCTGAGAATATATTTGAACTGGATAACTGGATCCGGCAAATTGGTCTTCAGGAAGTATATAAAAAAATCATACAGATTTATTCCATCAATCTTATGTAGAGATTTCCAATGCGGAATCTCTTTTTACTATTGCAATGCGTTTTATATTATGGTTTAATATAAATGCCTTTTTATCAAGAGTTGGGGTAGAGAGTTAGCTCGCTTGATCCCACGCCAACCTGTATGACGCATCATATAAGGTGGTACTGCTAACAGCGATAAGAGAAACAATCACATAACGATTTGCCTTCTCTCACGCTAGGGAAGGCATTTTTCTAATAAGAAGCAAAGGAGATTTGAGAAATGAAAAATTACATTTTTACATCAGAAAGTATTACTGAGGGACATCCTGATAAAATTTGTGACCGCATTGCGGACAGTATTCTGGATGAGGCTCTGCGTCAGGACCCTGCCAGCAAAATGGCTGTGGAGGCAACGATTAAGGATGATTTCGTACTTATTTACGGTGAGGCTAATACCAAGGCAAAGCTGGAGTATGAGGAAATCGCAAAAGAGGTTATTCGGGAAATCGGGTATACGGAGGAGTATGAGGTGCTTGTGAAGGTACGCGAGCAGTCTTCGGAAATCAACCACGCAGTTGTACAGGATGATGGCGAGATCGGTGCGGGAGATCAGGGAATTATGTTCGGATATGCATGCGATGATACAGACAATTACATGCCTGCCGCTATTGAATATGCACATAAGCTGGCAAAACGTCTGAGCGATGTCCGCCGTGGAAATGCATTGCTGCTGCCGGACGGCAAGACACAGGTAAGTGTTGAATATGAAAATGATAAAATCAAGAGAATTGATACGATTGTCGTTTCCACACAGCATGTGGCAGAGGCATCACAGCAGCAGATTGCCGATATCGTTATGAAGGATGTCATAACGCCTGTCATTCCGGATGAGCTGCTGGATGAGGATACCATTTATCTGATCAACCCAAGCGGAAGCTTTGTCATGGGCGGTTCCTTTGGTGACAGCGGTACAACAGGAAGGAAAATCGTTGTGGACAGCTATGGCGGTATGGGAAGAATCGGCGGTGGCTGCTTCTCCAGTAAAGATCCATCCAAGGTTGACCGCAGTGCAGCATATTACTGCCGTTATGTCGCAAAGAATATTGTGGCACATCAGCTGGCAAGTAAATGTGAGGTACAGGTTGCATATGCTATCGGTAAGGTGAAGCCGGTATCCATTATGGTAGATACCTTTGGAACAGGAAACAAAAGTGATGAGGAGATTCTTGATATCATACGCAGCAATTTCAGCTTTGAGGTAAAGGATATCATTGAGGAACTCAAGCTTTGCCGTCCGATTTACAAGGCAACATCCTGCTATGGACATTTCGGCAGAGAAGAATTCAGCTGGGAGAAGATAAAGGATTTAAAGTATTAAAAGCTGAAAGTTTCCTTAGAAGAGCTTCAAAGGAATAATTGTATATAAAAAAGGTATCGTAAGACATACGGTGGGTAGCATACCGTTTTGTCCTTGCGGATACCTTTTCTTAGTATATAGAACTTGCCACAACGCTTTTTGTATGTCGTCGGCGTTCCATAAGAAACACCTGAATGCTAAGCAAGCCATATGCTGGGTATACAAAGGGATGGGGATTGTATGAAGATGCTATTCTAATGGGCTGTTATTAGGTATATATTTCTAATTTTGTAATATTCAGTTTCATAAAAAGCTTGTAAGATGATGTTTAAAAAGCTATAGGAATACATATCGTTTTCTTCTGATCTTTATCTGTTTAATCCTGGCATGTGGGCAGTGATAGGAACGTAGGATCGTGACCTGTTAGAATATCTCAGTTTGTTTTCCAACAGTAATAACAGCCTATTTACTCAAAGGTTCCTTTCTTCAAAAGCTTTTGATTTTTCATGAGCCAGCGTCCGTTTGCCATTACATCATGAAGCTGCCAGTCATCATCAAACAGCAAGAGATCAGCATTACTTCCCACAGAGATGCAGCCCTTTGCAGGATATAGTCCCAATACACGGGCCGGATTCGCTGTTGAGAAGGATATGCACTCGGTAATTGAAAAATCCTGATTCCGCAGCATTTCCTGTACATTTTGCAGGAGGACAGAAACATCGGAGACACCGATTGCGGTAAGGTTTCCGTATTCATCATAGTCTGACCAGCTCCCCTGTCCGTCAGAGCTTAAGGTGATTCTTCCATAATCCTTTGGGTTCGCCTGCTTGATCCAGGAAGCACATCCCTCATGCTCCTCACAGGTTATATCTATGGTACCACCCATATATAAAAGCTGCAGGGCTTTTTGAAACAGCTGTTCATTTCTTGTGACATGGGTCGGGTGAAACATGGTGCAGGGAAGTCCTGTGTTTTTCACGGCTTTCATGACATAGGCAAGGTCGTCAGCTTCATCACCCATATGCAGTGTCATACAACCCGGCTTTCCTGAGAGCATACCGGCTGTCCTGACTTCACTGGCCAGTCTGAGAAATTCCTCAAATGATATATGTGAGCTTCTATGATCACTTAATGCAAGCTTGACACCAAGGATTTCGTCTATAAACAGGATATCTTTTTTTACTGAGCCTGTAATTGTCGTACTCGGATAAGCATAGGAGCCTGTCATGGCGTAGGCGGAGATACCTTCACTTTTAAGAGCCTTGACCTTGGCAATCAAATCCTCAACACTGCGCGTCACACCGTCAGTCCCAAGTAAACCAACCACCGTGGTGATACCTGCCTGTATGAGAGCGGATAACTGGATTTCCGGCGTCCTTGTCGCAAAGCCGCCTTCTCCCCCTCCTCCGCTTACATGAACATGACGGTCAATCAATCCCGGTGTCAGTTGTTTTCCACTGCCGTCAGTGATTTCCATATAGGGAGCCGTTTCTATATGAGGTGCTATATGGGCAATGTGTCCTTCTGAAATGAGAATATCCTGTATCCCCAGATCCTGTGGCGCAAATATATGTACATGTTTAATCAGTTGCATATCGTTTCCTCCTATAGGGTTCCCAGGCTTTTTAATATATACAGCCACATCGTCAATGTAAATGCACTTCCAAGCGTCGTCATCATGACAACACTGCTGGACAGCGTTCCCTCATGACCCATATTTCGCGCCATGATATAACAGCTTACCGTCGTGGCAGAGCCAAGCATGACAAGGATTGCCACTAGCTTATCATTTACAAAACCTAAAGAAACTGCAATCGGTAGAAAAATCGCAACAAATAGAATCAGCTTCATGAAGCTACAGATCAGGGCAGGCTTTCGTTTGGCATAGAGATCGTGAAATTCAAAGGAACCTCCCATCGCCATCAGCCCGAGCGGTGTCGCAAGGGCTCCCAGATTATGCAGTGACTTCTGCAGTATGACAGGCTGCGGGATTCGGAGCAGGGACCATAGCATTCCGGCACCAATTCCCAGAATAATCGGATTGCAAAGTATATCTCTACCTGTTTGTAAAATAAGCTCTTTTCGCAATACGCCACGCTTTGGCTTCATGAGCGACAGCAAAATTACAGCGATAATATTATATAAAGGAACAGTCGCAACTATCATAAGCGGAGCCATTCCTGAATTTCCATAAATATTTTGAATAAAGGCGATGCCCAGAATTGCGGCACTGCTGCGATAGCTTGCCTGTACAAATTCTCCCTGAATACTTCGATCCTTTAATCGATAGGATACAGCAATCGAAAAGAGTATGGACAGCAGTGTTGCCAGAAAGCAGAAGATGACAAAGGATATATCCCACGCTTTTCTAAGGTCTGTGGTGCTGATATCCTCAAACAGCAGGACTGGCAATGCTGCAACAAATACAAATTTATTCATTTTTGAAAGGAAGGCTGCATCAAACAGGTGTATTCTTTTAAAGAAGTAACCAAAAATCATTGTTATGAATACCGGAATCGTGGCATTCAGACAAAATATTAAATTTTCCATTATATATCCCTCAGCTTTCTATTATACATCGAAATTTAAAAAAAGGAACGCAAGATTTTATAAGGAGAAGCATTTGGTTTGTGATATACTGAAGGTAAGGATCATGATAAAGTGAACAAATGGAAAAGAGGGCTGATTATGTATATGAATGAAGAGCTGATTCAGGAAAAGCTGGAGGAAATGAATGCAACAAAGATTCAGAAGCTGGACTCACAGATGTATCTGGTTAATTTTGATTTGAAGGAGGATATGCGGATATCCTATGTCTTCAATATTACACGGGAAGGGAAGTATTTTCTGCAGAGGATGCGCCCGTATTCCATGGTACATGGCAAGTTCTCCAATGAATATGAGGTGCTGTCCTTCATCAAGCATGATGTTGAGAAGTTCCAAAATGCAGCAAACAGTACCAATTTCATAAAGTTTCTGGAAATTTCCAACAAGGGACTGCAGCTGACGGAGGAAATCGAAAATGCCTTTTTAAATTATAATGTAGACGGAGAAATTCTGGATGAGCTGAATGAAAAAATGGAAGAGGTTTTTGACCAGATTTATCTGCTTTCCGATATTTCAAGAAGAGTGCTGCTGCATGAAGATGAGTAGGGATAAGCTGCATCTGCTGGAGCTATCCGGCTTTGAAAGAGAACAGCTCGCTCGCATACCGGATAGCTATATTGTCACATGTGCTGATAGAACGAGCGTGAGTGCTGCTATGGTAAAAGAAGCAGATGTCATTATTGGCAGAGTGCCGGTCGAGCTTTTAGGCTATGCACGGAAACTGCGGTTGCTGCAGCTGGATTGTGCTGGCAGTGAGCAGTATACAGCAGATGGTTTGCTTGCGAAGGATTGTCAGCTGTGCAATGCCTCCGGTAGCTTTGGACTGGCGATCAGTGAATATCTGATTTGTACAATTTTAATGCTGATGCGGAATATGAATCTGTATATACGCAATCAGGAGCAGGCGTACTGGCATATGGAAGGACCTGTACAGTCGATTTACGGATCTACGGTTTTGATAGCAGGAACCGGTGATCTGGGACAGGAATTTGCGAAAAGAGTGAAAGCAATGGGGGCATATACCATAGGAATTCGCCGGCGGATACAGGAACGTGTTCCTTATTTTGATGAACTGCATACTATGGAAGAAATGTGCAATCTGCTTCCGCATGCTGATGTGGTGGTACTGGCACTTCCGAGTACAGAAAGGACTCGCGGATGCTTTGGCAGTGAGCAGCTTGCCTGTATGAAAAAAACTGCGATTCTTGCCAATGTAGGAAGAGGGGATGCTTTGAATACAAATGAACTCCTGCAGGCTATACAGCGTAAACAGCTATCTGGTGCTGTTCTTGATGTATGTGACTGCGAGCCTCTTGCAAAGGAGCATCCGCTCTGGAAGCAGCCGAATGTCATCATCACACCTCATATTTCCGGCACCTTCCAGCTGAAGGAATCCTTTTATCGCTTTACAGAAATTGCACTTTATAACCTGCAGGCATTATTGGAAAACAAGGCACTGAAGAATGTCGTTGACCGAAAGCAGGGATACCGTGTGCATACTGTCGATTATATGGAAAAATAATTCAGCGCTTAAGTTTCGAAGAAGCATTTCTATATTTCGATACACTTGCTGCATGTAAAAAGGAAGAAACAGGTCTATATAAGTTCAGACACAGTTTCATCCCTTTTAGTCGTTAAGAAATGCGTGAGATACGGCTGATCTGTAGGCCTGGCTACAGATAATTAACTGCCAGAATAGCGATACCGAGCACTGTAAGCACAACTCCGGTAGCCCGATTCAGTGTTTTGGCGCTGGCCTTATTGGCAAATCTAGCTGCAATTCTTGCCCAAAGCAGGGTAGAGGCGATGCAGAGAACCAGAGCTGTCATATCCGGCATACCTCCAATGGTAAAGTGACTGACAGCACCGGTAAATGCGGTGAAGGTCATGATAAATACGCTGGTACCAACCGCTGTTTTCAATTCATAGCCAAGTACGCTGGTCAGAATCAGCAGCATCATCATACCGCCGCCTGCTCCGATGAATCCGCAGATAAAGCCGACCATCGCTCCGGACAGCATGGATTGCATAAGTCTTTTTTTCGGATCGGTATGCTTCATACTGCTTTTTGTTGTCATCACCGGACGTACGATGAATTTAATTCCAAGCAGCAGTGTCATAAAGGTGGAGAATCCGCCCATTGCTGTTCCCGGAACCAGACTCGATACATAGCTGCCAACAAGTGTGAAGATAAGTACGAATATCATCATAACAAGACCGTTGCGGATATCCAGATTTCCGTGTCTGCCATATGTATAAGCGGAAACAGCGCTGGCCAGCACATCACTTGCCAGGGCAATTCCCACAGCCATATAGGGTTCCATATGCAGGAACGTAATTAGCATCGGGGATATGACAGCTGCGGCACTCATCCCTGCAAAGCCTGTGCCAAGCCCTGCGCCAATGCCGGCAATGAAGCAGATTACAAAGGTATATAGCATAAACATAACTCCTTTTTTGTTCACAATGTATGAATATCATTATACTCCTGCAAATAAGGGGATGCAAATAATTTTACATCAATTCAAATCTATATGCTTCCTTATGATTCGTGCGACTTTTTTGAAAAAGATAAAACCACCCTTTTTATCAAAGGATGGTTTTATCGTGCTTTTGTAAACAGTTTCCTTTATTTTGATGTATTATTTAGTATTGCTTTTATACGATTCTTTAATTCCTCTAAGGTATCACATTCCAAAAGCAGATTGGATACGATATGCAGTTGATCCTCTGTTAATGACTGTAGCCATGCCGTACAGTCTTCCTGATATTTGGCTACCATGAGCCTATGTAAGAGTTGTCTCTCCCCTTCAAGCTTACCTTCTGCTTTCCCTTTTATGATACCTTCCTTCATTCCCTCCTCAAAGCTGTCCTCCAAGCCGTAGCGATAACGTGCCTCTCCCATCTGAATCGCCATTGCGGTTGACCACAGCTCATCATCCTTCTGCATTTCCTCGTACTTGTCCATGAATACCTTCACCAGCCTTTCCTTTGATTCCAGTATATCATTTTTCGCATTGTTTTCAAACAGGAATGATATACCGGCTTTAAATCCTTGTACTTTTCACTGCTATCCAGCTGGTTGTTCAATGCTCTGGCCCCATAAAATTCAAAGCGCATCATTTCCGCTACTCCTGCATAGGTGGTCTGCATTTCCAGATTAAAAAAACGACCTTTCTCATCCTTCACATGAACATCCAGAATAATGCGTTTCTTTCCGATTGTTCCGGGATCCAGATTCGGATTGAGGACGGTGCTTTCCTTTACCTTGATTCCGGTAACACGTTCAATAATGGTGTTGCGGGCGTACACAGAGCCTTCATCCTCACGTGACAGTGTGTACTTGAAGAATACATCATTGCAGTAATTCAATACAGTATTTGCTTTCGTATTTTCCATGACGAAAACCTCCTTCTGTAAGCTCATCATGACTTACATACTTCTATACGTTAAGAACGTATGGAATTCCTAAAAAATCCACATATTCTTGATTTTTTTTAATATATTCTCATAATAAGGGTTTTTTCATAGATACCAGGAGAGTTTGTTGTATCTCCGTTACAGCAGAGCCCTGTATACCGCCTGTATCGTTATGTGATGTAAGATTTCATAATCCGCACTTAATTCACTCAGAACTTCCAACAGTAAATTTTGCTGTTGCATCAATGAAGGAATGATATTTATATAGAAAAATACTTGGAATGCGCTTTCATGTGTGTTATACTATGGTCGTCGAGTGGTATAGACCACTGGAAAACGTGATGTTTAAAGGAGATAGGGCATATGGAAGATACAGTAAAGCTGAAATGGTATTTTCGACTGTTTTCAAAACTAGATAATGAAGCATGTAATGTGGACATGACAAATCGTGCAGTAGCATGGGGGATTGACTGGATAGCAGGCTCACTGATTACTGCATTTCCTACTGTCATATTATATATGGCTTTAACTAAAACACAGGAGGTCAACCAAAATCTGCTTGCATTTGATCAGCCTTATGGCTGGGTGGCAGGTATACTCAGCCTGCTGTTCTGCATCGCATATTATGTGATTTATCCTTATCGTCATAACGGTCAGACATGTGGAAAGAAATTCATGGACATGAAAATCGTTAAGCGGGATGGAAGTGATATTGATTTGAAATCATTATGTAAACGGCAAATTTTAGGTTGTATAATTCTGGAAGGCTGTCTGATTCCCGGGGGCAGCTACGTTTGTCAGCTGTTATCATTGGCAGCGGGATATGATCTGACGCTGGTTCTTGGTGTAGCAAGTGGTGTCATCTGCTTGTTGTCTATCTATATCGCAATGAAAAAGAAATCCAGAAGAATGATTCATGACTACCTGGCAGATACAAAGGTAGTCGCGATTGAGAAATAATGAAAGTTATTTATAAGCAGACTTCCATGAGGTCTGTTTTTTTATTTGTCAAGGCAAGGAATAAATTCATATATGAAGCATCTTTGGCAAAGCGTATGAAATTCATGGTGAAGTTATTTAAATAACAACGAAATTTGACCAGCTAGCCAGTATGAATGAAGAGATATAAAAAGCTGCATAATCCGTATAATATGCCGGCAATCCGGATTCTTTTAAAAAGAGAGATTAAGTTACCATACTGTTCCCGGAATTATGCACTTACTATATTAAAAGTGTAAATTGACACGCTAAGGTTAACTGGCTCCCATGAAAAATATGGAAGAAGCGATGCATGGCTATCATCAGCTTTCTTTGATATACTTTGTGCATGAGAGAATTGTATTTTCTGAGAAGTGTAGAGCTGTCATAGATTGGAATAGTGTTTAAAATCGGGCAAGAAGTGTGTAAAACATTATGTATTTGAATAATTCTAATTTCTGTATGGCAATTCTTTTGGAAATTTAATTTTTTTAGCATCTCAGAGAATAAAATAAAGGTGCATAAGACCTAGGACCTTATGAGGAGGAAACACAGTATATGTATAGTGGAACAAAGAAATTAATTCTGGACTATCTGATGGATGAAACTGCATATCTAAAAAGAAAAAACAGGCATCATTATTCTTCCGCATATATTGCAGATAAGTTCGTGATCAGCCGGAGTCTGTCGAGTCATTACTTAAACGATTTGTACAAAGAAGGGGAATTGATTAAGATAAATGAAAGACCGGTACTGTATTTGCATAAGGATATATTACGTAGCCGCATTCGCGGAAAATCACTGCGAAGTGAATATGATACCGTTGAAGATCTGGAAGAGCTGCTGCATATGGGTGTTTCAAAATTTACAAATGTGATAGGGAGTGATTACAGCTTAAGAAGTAGTATCGAAAATATTAAAAAGGCACTGCACTATCCACCACACGGACTTCCAATTGTACTTTGCGGAAAGCCGGGTTCTGGAAAACGGTTTCTGAGCAGACAGATATATGCATACTGTCAGGCAGAACGGCTGATCAGTGAAAATGCAGAATATACCTACATATCCTGTGATACCATCGAGGAGCCTGAGCTCTTTACATTGCTGTTTGGAAAGAATGATGAAAAGAGCAATGAAACAGGGATATTAAAGAATTCGAAGTATGAGTATATTGTATTTAACAGCTTTCGAAATGCAGGAAAAAACATTCAGAATGCACTGGCAGACTATATAGATGAGGGTGCGGCACTGAATGGGCCGAAGGCAAAGCTGATCTTTCTTTGTAATCAGCAGCTTGAAATGACGTTTACACCGCAGTTGCTGGGACGCCTTTTGACGATTGTAACGATACCATCACTGAAAGAGCGGACAATCTATGAAAAGGAATCACTGATTCTGCATTTCATACGGGAAGAATCAAAGAAGGTTCAAAAGGGCTTGAAGATTACAGATTACTTCATGGAGCTGATGATTGCACAGGATTTTGAAGACAGCATAGAACAACTGCAAAGTGCGATTGTGCGATCCTTCTTCCATGCTTATGAGAAAAAGGAAGAGCATATCTGTCTGGATGTATCCTGTATTCCAAGTGAATTAAAATACAGGGTGAGCGTTTATGATAAGGAGCATGCCTATCTTCTGGAGGAATATCAGCTGATATACCATGGAATCACAAAGGAGCTGTTTTATGATATCCTGCGGTATGCCGAGGAATATTATTATGATACGGCATCAAAATCCGGGAAGAGGCTGTATGCGGCGGTCGAAAAGTTTAATGATCATATTATTTTCCGCCTGCCAAAGTTCCAGAAGAGCTTGGAGCAGTATAAAGCAATCATCCAAAGTGTCACCGATATCTGTCACTCACGCTCAAATATTTCCTTCAGCAACAATATGCAGAATCTGATGGTATTTTCTTTATATTGCCAGTCGATTGAATATCAGATATTCTATGAATTTATGGAGCGGTATGAGGAAAGAATCAAAGCACTGCTCACAATGCTGTATGATGTTGAATCAAAGGAATATCAGGTTTACAGCGAAGTGGAATTTTTGCTGCATAAGACATTTTCCATAGAAACCAATGCCTTCCTGAAGCTGCTTATGATTCTGAATTTAAAGTACGATCAAACAGCATTTGACAATGATTATGCAGTAGGCTTAATCATCTGTCATGGTTATTCAACTGCTTCCAGTATTTCGAATGCCGCAAATGCATTGCTGGCAGAGCAGGTCTATGTGGCATTTGATATGCCTCTGGATGTACAGGTGGATGAAATCGTAAAGAAAATTGATACCTATCTGAATGAAAAACAGTTTTTGGATAATGCGTTGATTCTGGTGGATATGGGATCTCTGGAGCTGATAGGCAATAAAATCAGAAATCGTTATGATATCAATATCGGTATCATAAACAATACGACGACCTCTATGGCTCTGCATATCGGATATGGTATCCTTCAGAAAAGAAATATTCAGGAAATCCTGCAGGAAGCGAGTAAACAAACGGTTTGTACGTATAACTTTATACAAAAAAAGGCGAAGAAAAAAGCAATTATCTTTACAAGCGAAAGCGGAATGTCTACTGCTGAGAAGATAAAAGCTCTGTTCCAGGACAGTATTCCCAAAACGATACCGATCCAGCTGATATCATATGATTATTATCAGATTCTGAATGAACAGACGCAGGAGGAAATAACGGGCTCCTATGATATTCTGTTTGTCGCAGGAACAATGGATCCAAAGCTTGCGGGATCTGATTTCATCGATTTGGGAGATATTATCAATCTGCGTGCAATACGCCGTATCAATGATATATTCAGAAATTATATGGGAGATGATGAAATACAGCAGTTTAACGATGATCTACTAAAGAATTTTTCATTGATCAATGTCATTGAATCTTTAACCATTCTAAATCCAAGGGCCTTGCTGGATATCGTTGAAAAATCAATACATCTGCTTGAGCGTGAGCAGTCTTCGAAAATCGATCCGAAAATTCTGATAGGTCTGTACGTGCATATCTGCTGCTTTGTAGAGCGCATGGTAAAACGCATACCGGTGAAAACGTATCCCGATTTGCAGAAATTCGAGGTTGAACAAAAGGATTTCATACATCATATGAGAATAGCATTTCAGGAGCTTTCACAGCATTATGGAATAGAGATTCCCTGCAGTGAGATTGCATATATTTATGATTATATGCACATTCTGAATGGAAATGATAAAGAGGTTTATAGTGATGAATAGGAAAGGAGAATGAAATATGGCAATCGTTTTAACAAGAATCGATAATCGCCTACTGCATGGTGTGGTAGCGACGCAATGGGCACCGTCAACCGGCTGTACCCGCTTAATGGTCATTGACAATGAAGTGGCAGATGATCCGCAGAAAAAGGAAACCATGAAATTCGGGCGGCCCAGTGGCGTAAATTTGTCCATTATCAATGAGGAGACAGCTCTTACAAATTTTAAAAACCATAAATATGATACACAGAAGGTGTTTATTGTGACGAAGCATCCGGACATTCTGTTGAAAATCGCAGCTGTTGAGCCGTTGAAAAAAGTTAATATCGGGGGGACTGTGAGAATTGAAAACGGTGTTGAGCTGTCAAACCGTGCGATGGCAGATGAAAAGGATATCATCGCATATAAGGAATTGACGAAACTAGGCGCAAAAGTCGAGATACAGTATGTGCCGAGTGATAAGGCGACACCGTTTGAAGCTATTGTTAAATAGGAAAGGAGATTGATCTAGTCCTAGATCAAATATACATATGAATGCTATACAAATAATTTTAATTACATTGCTGGCCGCTTTGAAAAAGGTTGACCAGAAGGGGCCGCAGATTTTTATTTACAACACTGTATTCTGGGGGTTTTTAGCCGGTGCTATTATGGGGGATATCATGACAGGGATGGCAATTGGTGCCACCTTTCAGCTGATGTCGCTGGGAGTTGCGGCAATCGGTGGAACATCAGTTCCGGATTATCAGATTGGAGCCATCATTTCTATTGCGATAGCAGTCAGTACCGGACAGGGAATTGAGGCAGGAATCGCAGTTGGTCTTCCTGTAGCTATGCTTGCTGTACAGTTGGATGTACTTGGGAATATCGCACATGGTATCTTCGTGCGCAAGGCTCAGACATATGCGACGGAAAGGAAATGGAATTCCTTCAATATGATGTATATTATCTGTATCATCATAACCGCATTAACGACTGGATTACCTACCTTTCTTGCTGTAGCATTTGGTGATGTGCTTGTCACCACGATTATAGATGCCATGCCGGTCTGGTTCACCTCCGGTTTATCACTTGCCGGTAAAATATTACCGGTTGTAGGATTTGCTGTTTTGCTGAAATATATGCCAGTTAAACAGAATATCGAATATCTGCTGATTGGGTTTGTATTTGCGGCATATTTAAATGTTCCTGTTTTGGGAGTGGCAATTGTTGGAGCTGCATTAGGCTTCAAGCTGTATAAGGATCAGAATCGATCTTTGGAAATGGCGGTATCTGCAGGAGGTGAACAGTATGATGATGAATAATGAAAAGAAAGCGATTTTATCAAACAAGGATTTAAATCAGGTAGGAATAAGATGGTTCATGTCCATTGAAACTTTTAATTACGAAACCCAGCTTGCCGGTTCCTATGCTTTTGCTGTAATGCCAGCACTTCGTAAAATTTATAAGGATGATAGCGAATTGACGGAAGCGATGGATAACCATTTTAAATATTTCAATTGTATGCCTTGGCTGACAAATTTGATTCTGGGGGCTACTCTAGCATTAGAGGATAATCAGGGTATACAGGCTAAGGATGCTGTTCAGGACCTTAAGGTATCTTTGATGGGACCGCTTTCCGGTATTGGTGACAGTATCTTCTTTATTCTGATACCAACAATTTTGGGTTCAATTACAGCATATATGGCACAGGATGGAAATCCTTTGGGCATGATTGTATGGTGTATATATGGTATCGTAATCGGTTTTATCAGGATTAAGTCTGTATCCTGGGGATATAAGGGCGGACTAAAGCTTGTGAATGAGCTTGGCAAAAAGTTGTCTGTTTTTACGAATTCAATATCAGCAATGGGATTAACTGTTGTCGGTGCTTTAATACCATCCCTTGTGAAAGTGACAACACCTCTTGTATTTAAAATGGGCGAGGTAACACAAGAGGTTCAAACAATTCTGGACACCATTATGCCTGCGATGATACCTGCAATATTCACATTCATCTCCTATAAGCTGTTGGGAAGAAATGTAAAAATATCATGGCTTATCCTGATTATCATCGTGTTTTCCTGGATTTGTGCAGCTTTTGGAATTCTGGCTTGATTTATGCTTGTATCAACCACTGCAATTGATATAACACCGCATTGTCCCGTAAAGCTGTGCGGTTATATCAATGACATAAGACTTGCCCAGAGAACACAGACCGCTCATGCTCCAATTTATGCAATAGCACTGCGTCTTGTCCTTGAAAACAGTCAGCTACTGATTTTGACAATGGATATCCTTAGTATTATGAAAAACAGAGCTGAGCAAATAAAGGATAGTATAACACAGGCATATTCCATAAAAAAAGAAGAAATATTCATCCATGCAATTCATACACATGCCGGACCAAGTGGATTCAGTGCAGATGCTATGGGGAAAGAATATGAGGATAATGTTACATATAGAGAGGATGTGATATCCAGAATATGTACAGGATTAAAACCTGTTTTTGCAAAAGCTGAAGAAGCTTGTGCATTTATGGGGAAAACAGAAATTCATGGCTTTTATGATAATCGAAATGACAGGAACAGGTATTATGATGCAGATGCATACAGGCTTCAGTTTCGAAGCGATGATCAGCTGATTGCTGAGCTTGTGAATATTAATGTTCATTCTACTGTACTTGGTCCTACTAATATGGAGATATCCTATGATCTTATCGGTACGATACGTGAGGAATTGCATAAAAGAGAGAATATATATCCTTTACTCTGTATCGGTACCTCGGCAGATATCAGCAATCGCCATTACCGCGAGGGTGATGATTTTAAAGAGCTTGATCGTACTGCGAAAGGAATTACCAATCAATTGCTGGAAATACAAAATTTTACTGAGATTGATATGCACACACTTAAGCTGGATACCTTTTCCTATACCGTTTCCTACGACAATACTTTGCTGTTTTCCGGTTATCAGAAGGAACTGGAAGAAATACAAAAAAATCTGGAGGCGGAAACGGATAAAACAAAAAGAAAGCTGCTTCTTTCATCCAAAGACAAATTCGAAAGCAAGCTGCTTATTCATAAGGTACATAAGGAACTGAAGCTGTCACTGTTGCGCTTTCCAGAACTCTTGTTGGTAACCTTTCCAGGAGAACTAACATCCGTGTTTGGTAAATATATAAAAGAACAAGCAAAAACTCCCTTTACCTGTATAATGACCTGTACCAATGATCATCATGGTTATTTTATTGAGCAGGATCAATATGGAAGGTGTTATGAAGCAACTGCTACTTTAATTCCAAAGGGAGAGACAGAAAAAATGATAAAAAAACTGGGGGAACTATTATGAGACGACTTGTTATCGCATCACATGAACGTATGGCGGAAGGTGTAAAAAATACACTGGATTTCATAACAAATAGTAGTTTCTCCGTATATGCTGTAAATGCATATACTACACAGATACCGTTGGAGAACCAGCTACAATCTGTTTTTGAAGAATTTGAAACAGAGGATGAAATTGTAATTCTCACAGATATGTTAACCGGGAGTGTAAATCAGGCATGTATTCCCTATCGTAATGATCATGTATTCCTTATAACAGGTTTCAACATACCGGCAGCTCTTGAAATACTATTGTATCCGCAGGATAAAAAACTGAGTGAGAAAGAGCTCCGGCGTATTGTGGAAACAGCAAGAGCACAGCTGCAGTTGGTTGTGAGTACAGAGGAACTGGAAGACGAATAAACATGGAGCTTTCTATCCTAATTATGAAGCAGCTGCTTGTTATGTTTTCACTGTCAGGTATTGGATTCTTGCTGGCAAAGTTGAAGCTTATTAGCAATGAGGGCTGTAAAGAGCTCGTAAATCTTCTGCTGTATGCGGTCATACCACTGACTGTACTTAACTCCTTTCTGGTCGAAAAGACACCGGAAAAAACACAGCTTCTTTTATATTCACTGTTGCTGAGTCTTGCAGTTTTCGCTGTTTCTATGCTGTTATCCTACATTATATATGGGAAAAGAAAAAGAGTTGAAAATTTCTCAGCAGCATTCAGTAATGCAGGCTTCATTGGTATTCCACTGGTACAAGCAACTGTTGGACCACACGCAGTATTTTATATTGCAGGCTTTGTAGCCTTTCTGAATATATTCCAATGGATTTATGGTGCTTATGTTATGGGAGCGGAACGAAGGATGATTTCTTTTCAGGTTATTGCTAAAAATGCTGTTCTGTTATCCTTTATAACAGGCTTTACTCTATATTTATGCGACTTGGGTAATATCCTTTTTATAAAGGATATAGCAAATACCGTAGCAAATATGAATTCACCGCTGGCGATGATCATAATCGGTGTTTATATGTCGCAGATTTCTTTTATGAGAATGTTACAAAGAGAAAGCAGTTATATCTGCAGCCTGTGTCGCCTTTTCGTGATTCCATTGGCCTCTCTTGGCTTACTTGCTGTGATTCCCTTAGATTGTTATGAGGTGAAAGTAGCGATATGTATTGTACTTTCTGCACCTGTGGGTGCTAATGTAGCTATGTTTGCTCAGAAATTTCATCAGGATTATACATATGCAGTAGAAATAGTAATATTATCAACACTGATGTCTGTTGTAACACTTCCAATGATTGTTTATGCCGCACAGATTGTTTTATAAATATACATTTTGCATAAAAAATCCCTGTCTGGGATTTTTTTAGGTTCTTTCATACTTAGATTTACCCACAATCGAGAAAGACCCTTTTTTTTATCTATTACTTGTCTATTTATCTCTTGTCCTCGTTCATTGCATAATCTGAACCTTGTATGCTTACCAGAGGTTCGTATATTATGAACGGCTGTTGACTTTGACTTTACGTTACTTCTGTATACAGTAAGCGCGTATTGCTTCCGGATTCCTTTTTCAATTTTAAAGGTGATAGATGCATATCAAATACGTGCAAGGATATATTCATCATAATGAAAAGCAGTCTTAGGATTGCCGAAATTCATATAAGCAATAAAATTTTTTAATATTATAGACGGATATAGAACAATAATTATTAAAATTGAAAAATTTGATTACAAAATTATTGACTATAACAATTTATGGCGTTATGATATAGTTGTAAAAGGAGGCTACAAACATGAAAATTGTCGTATGTAAGGATTATGATGATGTCAGTAGAGTTATGGCAGAAAAGGTGGTCGAACAAATTCGTAAAAAACCTAATTTGGTATTCTGTCTGCCTGCGGGGAACTCTCCTATCGGGATGTACAAATATCTTGTTCAGATGTACAAAGAGGGAAAGGCTGATTTCTCACAGCTGAGAACATTTGATATGGACGAATATGCAGGGCTGACTCCGGACGATTCACACAGCTTTATTTATTTTATGCATCAGCACTTTCTGGATCATGTCAATATCAATATGGATAATGTACGTTATCCGAAAGCAGATGCAGCAGATCTGGATGCGGAGTGTAAACAGTATGCGCAGGAAATCATTGATGCGGGCGGTCTGGATATTGCAATCACCAGCATTGGCGATGATGGGCATATTGCATTCAATGAACCGGGAGAGTATTTACTGCCACGCACACATGTCGTTAAAATGGATGAGGCAACCAGACAGCAGAATGCAAAAGCATTTGCTGACTGTGCAGGAGGTGTTCCGGAATATGCGATTACAACCGGTATGGAAGAACATATGAAAGCCAAAAAATATTATGTCGTTTGCTCCGGTACCCACAAAGGAAAGCTATTGCATAAGCTGTTCGAAAATGAAAAGCTGGATCCTAAATTTCCTGTTTCCTGGCTACGTATGCACCCGGATGTTGAATTTATCATAGATGAGGCAACTGCTGCAGAAATTCAGGAGGATGCACTGGAGTATTACAGAGAGAAATAAACATAACGGCTCATTTGATTCTCACATCAAATGGGCATTTTATGAAGCCTTTGGTTAAATACCGTTTAGAAAATAAATCAGATGATTTCAAAGGAGAAGGAAAGATATGAAGCTGCAAATTGCAACTGATATTGCAAATACCGAGACAGTATTCAGCATAGCGGATGCAGTCCATGATGTTATTGACATACTTGAGGTTGGAACACCGGTAATCACGAAGGAAGGACTAGTACCTGTATACCATGTAAAACTAAGATATCCGAATCTGTGTGTGTTTGCCGATACAAATATCATTGATGGCGAAGCTATGGAATGTGAGGATGCCTGTAAAGCTCATGCGGATATCGTAATGTAAGGGCAATGGCAGATAATGCAACAATGAAAGAGGATGTTGATACAGAGAACCACTACAAGTCGTTAATTTTATTTGGATGATAGACGGTTTACAGATGCTATACATAGGGAATAAATTCTGGCTTATGTGCTTGTATGATTTTTTTAATGATAATATTCCATTTCCATATGAAAAAGCGGTCTCTTGATAGAGACCGTTTTCGTGCAATATTGTAGCTGCATTATATTGATAATGAATTAGTATCCTATATAAATTCAGGTAAAAGATGATCATGTAAAATATAATATTTCCTGGGGAAATAGACATCATCGCTTAATAGGAAGTGTCCTGCTTTATTATCCCATAAGAAAGTTTTATCCTATATTTCTGAAAGCGACATTATTTAAACCATCTAAGTATGCTGACACAGGATGAGAAAACAAAGATTTTCAAATATTACCAGCATCCTTACAAATTCCGCGATTTCCTTTTATCCTCATACATAGCTTGATCTGCCATGACCAACAGCTCCTGAATTCCCTTATTCCGGGATGTATTGCTGGAAAATCCCTTTGCTATTGATAAAGGAAGCTCAGCCGTTTGATTATATTCTTTCAGTCTTTGGTCCAGCAGGCTGAACATTGCCTGTGCGGACATATAATTTTTCTCGCTGAGAACTATAAATTCATCCCCACCTACCCGATATATTTGACCGATATCCGTAAACACGGTATGCAGGAGGTCGGCAGCGCTGCGTATAATGGTATCTCCGGCATGATGACCGTAGGTATCATTGGTATGCTTTAGATTATTGATATCAAACATAAAGACCGTCAGAGGAGCATCTGGTTTTAGCTTTGTCATTTCCTGACAGCGCTGTTCATATGCAGAGCGATTCCGTGCTTTTGTCATGGTATCCGTATAGGCAAGCTGGCGGTAAAACTGAATCTGTTCCTGCTCCTGAGACAGCAGATAAACCTTATGAAAGGAAAAGCAGCTCAGCATGAAGATAAACAATAATAATCCGATACGGAAGAATATATTATAGTCACTCATTGGATGCAGATAAAAGGCAGTCAGCGCCGCTGTGGAGAACAGGGCAAGGATAAAGAAGGCAAGCAGTATATTGCGGGAATAATCCGTCTTATACAGGCGAACCTCACGAATCAATGCAAACAGCAAGGCGGCAATACTAACCATCATCAACAGATGGGTAAATGGCAGCATCTGTACAAAATCCAAGATGCCTGCCTGATAAAGAATACACTGGACAATGGTATTTCCCAACAGTAAAAGCTGAAGCAGGGTCAGGGAACGGCACCGCAGCTTTAATGCGTCATTTATAAAGACCAGAAGCGGGATTGGCATAAGCATAAAGCTGCAGAAGGATAATAAAACGATACGCAGACTGCCGCTCACATACAGCTGTAATATAGGAGAATCTGTAAGCAGCCACAGTGCTGTGAGGAAAATGAAGCTCATAAGCGCATATAGCGATGTTTTAGACAACCAGAAGCTGCGGTTTTTCAGCCATATAATCAAAAAAACAAGAATGATGTCAAGCAGTAGCAGCAGGATTACTGTGATAATGATTCCGGCATACTCCTGTAAAATATAAAAAGCAAAAGAGGATGAGGAAACCAGCATTGGATATTCTATATCAGAGGAAACATTTGAGTAATTGTTTTTGAATTTCAGAAGCAGCTCTTTGCCACTGTCTTCTGATGTAACCGGCATACGCACATATACATTACCTAATAATGTAGTATCATCGCGATGATAGCCGTAATCCAGGCGGACTTCGTTATCGATACAAATCTGTACACCGCGGTAGTTGTTTCTGATCACAAGCATGGTATCCTTCGCTATCTGTGGCAGTGTCCTTTTTCTACTGAAGGTTTTATCACGTATATCTGTCTTTGCCTCAGCTTGAGCGGCTCCATCCTTCCAGCCGTTCTTTAATACCTTAATATCACTGGATTTCGGTGGTATAACAGCTGCCGGCGGTGTCTTTTGCGGAAAAATAACAGATACCACAAGACATAAGCCAATAATCCACAGGCATATGTAAAGAAGCAGCATTTTCTTTCTTGTCATCCTTCCACATCCTTTCTATCCTGATAATTTTAACATACTTTTCATGCACATTATATTTTTTGTTAAATTATCACATAAAAAACTGTTTCACATTGACGCCGATTGTTAACTGTGGTAAACTCTTATCCGATAAGTTATCTTCAACTAACAAGGAGGCACTATGATTGACAAACGACTTTTAAAAGAGATGCCGGAAACAAAGCCATATATCATGAAGCAGGTAGCGATGCAGTGGTTCTCTCTGCTATGCAATATTGTCTTTGTGGCACTGCTGGCAAATGTACTTTCACACATATTTAATAAAACCGTCAATGAACAGCTTCTGCTTCTGACAACGTGCGGAGTCATTTTGTGCATTGCACTAAGAGCAGTCTGTGTCCGAAAAGCGAGCTTATATTCCCATGAAGCTTCCTGTCATGTGCGTGAGCAGCTTCGCATGCGACTGTTCAAAAAGCTGCTGGAAATGAAAAGCAGCTATACCGAAAGCGCACCGACAAGCGAGCTGGTGCAGCTGAGCGTAGAAGGCATTGACCAGCTGGAGATTTACTTCGGCCGATATCTTCCCCAGTTTTTCTACAGTATGCTTGCCCCGGTTACACTATTCCTGATTCTTGTGTGGATGGATGTAAAAAGTGCACTTGTACTCTTACTCTGTGTACCACTCATTCCAATGTCTATTATCGCAGTACAGAAATTCGCAAAGAAGCTGCTATCCAAATACTGGAGCAGCTATACGACGCTGGGAGACAGCTTTCTGGAAAATCTGCAGGGTCTTACCACGCTGAAAATATATCAGGCGGATGAATGGAAGCAGCAGGAGATGAATAAGGAAGCGGAAAATTTCCGTAAAATTACGATGAAGGTACTGACCATGCAGTTAAATTCGGTCAGTGTCATGGATCTGATTGCATATGGCGGTGCTGCTCTGGGCAGCATTGTCGCAATTCTTGGTTTTCAAAACGGCAGTCTGTCATTATTTCAGGTGATTTGTATTGTATTGCTATCCTCAGAGTTCTTTATACCGCTGCGTCTGCTGGGATCCTTCTTTCACATTGCAATGAATGGAATAGCGGCCAGTGATAAAATATTCCGTATTCTGGACAAACCGCAGAAGCAGGCAGAACAAAAGCAATGGAAAGCAGAGACAGTGGATATTCAGCTGCGTGATTTGAGCTTTTCCTATGATGAACAGCGCACTATCCTGAAGCATGTCTATATGCAGCTTAAGCCTGGTCAGTTTACTGCTATCGTTGGAGAAAGCGGTTCGGGTAAGAGTACGATCGCCAAGCTGATAGCGGGCATTGTCAAGGATTACCACGGGCAGCTGCTGATTGCGGATACACAGCGAAGAGACATTGATGATGATGCCTTTTATCAATCCTTTCTGTATGTCAGTCATCAGCCGTTTATCTTCAAGGGCAGTGTTCGTGAAAATCTGGCAATTGCAAAGGACTCTCTAAGTGAGGAAGCAATGCTGGAGGCACTACGTAAGGTGGCATTGCTTGATTTCGTCATAGAACAGGGCGGATTGGATATGGAACTGCAGGAACAGGGTAATAATTTATCGGGCGGACAGAAACAGCGTTTATCCATTGCAAGGGCATTGCTGGCACAGCGGGATATTTATATCTTTGATGAGGCTGCAAGCAATATCGATGCAGAGAGTGAGGACGCTATTGTTTCCGTTATTCATAAGCTGGCAGAAACAAAAACGGTAATCATGATTACGCATCGGTTAAAAAGCATAAAAGGCTGTGATCAGATCTATGTGATTGACCAAGGTACCTGTCAGGAACACGGAAGACATGAGGAACTGCTGCGTTTGCGGGGAACCTATGCAAGGATGTATGAAAAACAGCAGGAGCTGGAAGCTATGGAAGGAGCTGTACAGTATGCATAAAACAGGAAATATTCGATTGATGGCACGCATGAGTCTGCTTGTAAAACCGCTTGCCCCCCATATGCTGCTGGCTGTGTTTCTTGGTGTAGCCGGTTTTCTGTGTGCGATTTACATTCCGTATTTCAGTGCACTTCTCATTAGCCATATTGCCATACAGGCAGCGGATTTCCCAATCGGCGTGTTCTTTGTCATTATGCTGGTGCTGGCACTTCTTCGCGGTATTTTACATTATGGGGAACAGGCCTGCAACCACTATATTGCATTTAAGCTGCTTGCCATTCTGCGGGATAGGGTATTCACCGTTCTGCGTCGCCTTGCTCCGGCGCGGCTGGAGGGGCAGGACAAGGGAAATCTGATTTATCTGATCACCAGTGATATTGAAGCACTGGAGGTGTTTTATGCACATACGATTTCTCCTGTGCTGATTGCAGTTGTCACATCCGGCATACTGCTGATACAGTTTGCGAAAATGCACATCCTGTTCTTTATGATAGCATTGCTCGGATATCTGTTCTGTGGCGTCCTGCTGCCTCTTATCATAACAAAGCTGGGAACGCAGGAGGGCTGTCAATCCCGGGAGGGGTTTGGAAGATTGAGCAGCTATGTACTGGAGTCTCTGCGTGGAATGCAGGATGTGCTGCAATATCGTATCGGAAGTCGGCGTATGGAGGAAATGCAGAGAAAAAGTGAAGAGCTGCACGATACAGCAAAGCGTCTGAAGCTGCACGAAGGGACCTCTTTGATACTCGGAAATGCAGTTGTTACGCTATTTACCCTGCTTATGCTGCTGGGCGGCTGTCTGCTGTATCTGCAGGGGACGGTAAGCTTTACAACGGTGTTGATGAGTACTGTGCTGATGGTATCCAGCTTTGGGCCGGTTCTGGCGCTTGCCAGTCTTTCCAATAATCTACTGATTACCATGGCAAGTGCGAGACGTGTGTTGCAGCTGCTGGATGAAAAAGAAGAGGTTGAAGAAATCAGCGGAAAAAAACAGGCAGTCAGCGGGGATATTAAAGTGGAGAATCTGAGCTTTTCCTATGAGGAGGAAGAGGTGCTGCGCAATGTGCAGGCAACCTTCAAAAAGGGAAAGATTACCGGAATTCACGGAAAAAGCGGTTCCGGGAAATCAACACTGCTGAAGCTGATCATGCGATTCTGGAATGTATCACAGGGTAGTATTTCTGTGCACGGCGTTGATTTAAAGGATATCAATACCTCGGATCTGCGTAATATGCAGAGCCTGGTAACACAGGAAACGGTTCTGTTTCATGATACTATTTTCAATAATATTCGAATTGCAAAGCTGGATGCCTCTGTCGATGAGATTGAAGAAGCCTGCCGCAAAGCGGGAATTCATGAGTTTATCATGTCACTGCCAAAGGATTATGCGACACCGGTTGCAGAGCTTGGTGATTCTCTTTCCGGAGGAGAGCGTCAAAGGATTGGCTTGGCCAGAGCATTTCTACATGATTGTGACTGTATCCTTTTGGATGAACCAACCAGTAATCTGGATGCGTTGAACGAAGCTGTTATTCTGAAAAGCATTCAGGCACAGAAGGATAAAACGATTCTTCTGGTATCGCACAGACCAACTACCATGCGCATTGCGGATACGGTGCTTTCTGTGGAATCCGGGAGAGTCAGCTGATGGAAGCCGCAGCCAAGCGAGAAAAGGAAAAGCAGGTCATACAGGAAATGATATCCCTGTACTGCCGGAAACAGCATCATGGACAAAGCCTCTGTAAGGAATGTCAAACGCTTTGCAGGTATGCACATCAGCGCATAGACTGCTGTCCGTTTATGGAAAGCAAGACCTTCTGCAGCAACTGCAGCGTGCATTGCTATCAAAAGGAACAGCGTGAACAAATCCGCAGGGTCATGCGCTTTAGCGGACCAAGGATGCTTCTGCACAGACCGCTCATGGTCATTCAGCATATGTGGCTGTCACGAAAGGAGAGACATACATGAAACCTGTTTATTTTATCATCGGTATCGTATCTATGCTGCTAGGAGCCGTCGGTGTTGTGCTTCCTGTTCTGCCTACGACACCGTTTCTGCTTCTTTCCGCCTGGTGCTTTGCGAAAAGCTCCCGGCGCTTTCACTGCTGGTTTATCTCAACAGCACTTTATAAAAATCATCTGGATTCCTTTGTACAGCACCGCTCCATGACATGGAGAACCAAGCTTTCCCTACTGGCATTTGCCAGTACTATGCTGTTATTTGCCATGTATTTTATGAGTAACCTGTGGCTGCGTCTGTTTTTGCTTGCACTCATGCTCTTTAAGTATTACTATTTCCTCTTTCGCATTAAAACGATACGGGAATAAGATTTCATGAAAGCATTGTATGTATCAGATAAAAAGGTATGCACGCGCATACCTTTTGTTAGTTGGTAAAGTAAAGGGTCAACGGCCCTTATGCTTTGCCTTTTTCTTCATCTGCCGCAGACGAAACGCTTCCTTCTGTCCTTCTCTGTTCTCCTTTCGTCTTTCAGCTTTCCGCTGTGCGCGTTCCTCCTGCTGCTGTTTTACTGCAAGCTGTGATTTTGTAAGGGAAAGCCCTGTACCCTGTGCCTTGCGGGCTTCACGCTGCATGCGTTTGGGATTTCGATGGCTTGCCTTTGAGCGCACGGTTTCCACAGGAGCCTGAAAACTGATGGAATACCAGTAGCCTTTCAGCCATTCATATACCACCTGTTCACTGGGTTCACTTCCAAATACGATTCGCTTCAAATACAGCAGCTGCTGTTCACGGTATTCAAACAAGCCAATCCAGAAAGGGTCTTCAAAGAAGACAGTAAAGCTTAGCGAAGTCTGATTCATAATGCTTCCTCCTTATATACTTCATAAGGAAACGGACAACCAAGGAGGCAGGTTACTGACAATTCTCATTGCGTCTGGACTACCAACCAGACTGTGTTTTTATTCCGTTATTATACTATCAGGAGTGAATGCAATCGTCAACAAATTATCCGTGCTGTATAAGCTGTTTTAAAGTAGTATAGTTCAAGAATCTTTTCCTGCAGACCTTCTAAGAAATCACCATATATAGGCAGGTTCTTCATTTACCAGAATGGCACGTACCAGCTCCTCGGCAGTAAACTGCTTCAACCCCCTGTGTACCTCATCCTGAACAGGCGGATATGGATCTATGATGTAGTAGGACGTAATCTGATCCTTATTTTTTTCATAACCGATCACTATCACCATATGGTTTGCATGTGCAAGTGCAGGATATAAAGCATTTAAATCAACTGCGGCAAAAACTGGATATCCGTCATCTATATTTTGTACACAGCGGCGTGAAAATGTTTCTGAAGCATCCTGCGTGTAGTCGTCTGGCGACAGTGTCTGTACATGATAGCCTGCTTCATCAGCTGAGGGTATGCTTGTGCCGGGAAACAGGTAGCTGTTTAAGACTCTTGCCATATCCACATATTCCGTTCCGGTTACAGGATCTGTATGAAGCTGCTGTGCCAGGTGCTGCTGGGTGCTTTCTATAGCGTGATAGCGAAGTGCCATCTGTATACAGGCCGGTACACAGTAATATGAAGTTTCCTGCATACTCTGAACAATAGGAAGCTTATTCTGTTTATGTTCATCATCCGTTTCGCTCTGTTCACGTTTCTCAGGCATGTTCTCCGTATCACTTTCCATAAGAGAACCTTCCTTTTGTCTGTCAGCAGCTGCAAAAGCGCCGTTCCTGTCAAAATGCTGTGCAGATAGGCCGGTGGAAATCGTTCCGTAAACCGGTATCTGTGTGCACGCTGTGCGCATAATGTATGCAAATAGAAAAACAATGATACTAGTTAACAGAATAAGGATACTGCTGTAGGTTCGTTTCATACAGGTACGTTCTCCTTTCATTATCTATACGAGGCAGAGATAGTATATATTTCATTTCACAGCAATAAAGAAATCAGAACCTAAAAAAATCAAGAATATGTGGATTTTTTAGGAATTTCATACCTTCTTAACGTATAGAAGTATGTAAGTGATGATGAGCTTACAGAAGGAGGTTTTCGTCATGGAAAATACGAAAGCAAATACTGTATTGAATTACTGCAATGATGTATTCTTCAAGTACACCCTTTCCCGTGAGGATGAAGGATCTGTGTACGCCCGCAACACCATTATTGAACGTGTTACCGGAATCAAGGTAAAGGAAAGCACCGTCCTCAATCCGAATCTGGATCCCGGAACAATCGGAAAGAAACGCATTATTCTGGATGTTCATGTGAAGGATGAGAAAGGTCGTTTTTTTAATCTGGAAATGCAGACCACCTATGCAGGAGTAGCGGAAATGATGCGCTTTGAATTTTATGGGGCCAGAGCATTGAACAACCAGCTGGATAGCAGTGAGAAGTACAGGGATTTAAAGCCGGTATATCAGATTATTTTCATTGAAAAACGCGCATGGAATAATAAAAATCTGATCAACAACTATCAGATGCGCAATGAGCAGGGGGAAGATGAGAGTAAACATCCACTGATTAGAAGAACCTACGTCCATCTGCCTGTTATCAATGAAATCGCTAAGAAAAAGGCCATCCAGAAAATGGATGACTTTGAACAGCTGTGCTTCCTGTTTGAAAACAATGCGAAAAATGATATACTGGAATCAAAGGAAAGGCTGGTGAAGGTATTCGTGAACAAGTACGAGGAAATGCAGAAGGATGACGAGCTGTGGTCAACCGCAATGGCGATTCAGATGGGAGAGGCACGTTATCGCTACGGCTTGGAGGACAGCTTTGAGGAGGGGATGAAGGAAGGTATCATAAGAGGTAAAGCAGAAGGTAAGGCGGAAGGTATGATTGAAGGCAAGCTTGAAGGTAGAATCGAAGGTAAGCTTGAAGGAGAGAGACAACTCTTACATAGGCTCATGGAAGCCAAATTTCAGGAAGACTGTACAGCATGGCTACAGTCATTAACCGAGGATCAACTGCATATCGTATCCAATCTGCTTTTGGAATGTGATACCTTGGAGTCAGTTAAAAAACAATTAAATAGACGCAACACTATATAAGAATATTCCATAAACAGCATATTTATAATAAAGGAATCAACAGATGCAATACGAAAATTTTTACAAATTCATACGTATCTTGCAGTCTATTTATTTTACGGCTTCGATAAAAAAGCTCTCAGCGTAATTACAATGATTTGCTGAGGGCTTTTCATGTCTGCTATATCACTGCTTCGAATTGCGGCTTGATTTTCCGTTTCATAATGAAAAAGGAAATCACCAGCAGAAGATAGGTAATATCAAAATTAGCATATGCGGCAGGTGTCACTATTTTTATAAATACACATGCGACAATTGCAATGATATCCATACGCATATAGAAGCTGCCGAACTGGTAGCGTTTCACGATTCTTTTGCGTATCAGGAAATTTTTCATTGCAATTCCACCGGCGATACAGGCAACGATGACATCTACCAGATAATTCACAATAAATTTCTGATCCATCAGATTTTTAAAGAAGAACAGCACGATACAGAGTGAGAATACATACCAGATACTGCTGATTTGCATTTTCTCATAATCCTGATTGCGTATTTTTCGTTTCATATCCTTATATACATTGCCACGGGATAGCTTTGTCGTATATTCTTTCAGATCCCTGGGAATTACCAGCGTTGCTTTCTTTCTGTTTTTCATGCCCTCGAGACATTGTTCGAGGGCGGTATTAACAATGATATTGATATCCGCATCGGATGTATTGCTGTGCAGTACATAGTCATAGAAACGCATAAATTCTTTATGATAATCCTCATCCAGCTTTTTCATCAGGTAGAGATTGTCAATATGAATTTTTTTCTGACTGCTTTGATTTTTCATGGAGACCTATGCGACCTCAATCGTTTCGCTGTCGGTAATATGAAGATTGGTGTTATAAAAGGTTGTCAATGCACGAATCATATACTCACTGTCTTTGATACCTGCGGTTTCATAAGAGGAATGCATGGCAAGCTGAGCCAGGCCGATATCCACAGTATGCATGGATACCTTCTGGCTGGAGAGATTTCCAAGTGTGCTGCCTCCTGCTGCATCACTTCTGTTAGCGAAATGCTGAACAGGAACCTCTGCTTTTTCACAGATTCCCGCAAAGACTGCTGAGCTGACTGCATCGGTTGTATATTTCTGATTCGCACTGAATTTCACAACGATTCCCTTATTCATATAGGTGCAGTTTGTATCATCTGTCTTTTCCGGATGATTCGGATGTACTGCATGTGCATTGTCACAGGATACCATGAAGCTTTTCGCAACAGCACGGTAGTAATCCTCTTTTGTGTAACCAAGGTTGTCGTTGATTCTCTGCAGAACATCATACAGGAAGGTTGAGCATGCACCCTGCTTGGTTCCGGAACCGACCTCTTCATTGTCAAAGCAGGCAAACACATTGACTGCTTGTTCATTTGTCCCGTGCAGTAAGGCTTTCAGGGATGTGAATGCACATTGCAGATCGTCCAGCTTCGGTGATGAGATGAATTCCTCCTTCACTCCCCAAATGCTTGGGGTCATGCGGTTCACCAGATACAGGTCTGTCCCGAAGATGTCCTCTTTTGCACAGCCCAGTTCATCGGCAAGCAGCTGGGCATAATCACCCTCATTGCATTCTCCGGCTGAGAACAGCGGCAGCATATCTATCTGATTGTTATATTTCATACCGTTATTTACATCACGGTTCATATGAATGGCAACATTGGGAATCAGAAGCAGATCACGGTCAAAGCTTACCAGCCTGCTTGTAAAGGTGTTTCCTTCTTTCACAAGAACACGTCCTGCTAAAGACAGCGGGCGATCCATCCATGTTGCGCACAGCATACCGCCATAGCCTTCCGTATTCAGCTGCAGATAGCCGCCCTTTCCTTTCAGCACTGCTTCTTCCTTAACCTTAAAGGTTGGTGAATCTGAATGGGATGAAGTAACCTGAAAGTGGTAATCCTCCAGACTGCTTCCAATGTGGAAGGCGATCAGACTGGAGCCGTTTCTTGTAGTGAAGTATTTTCCGCCCTTTTCCAGCGTCCAGGCTTCACATTCCCGTAATTCCGTATAGCCGTCTTCCAGCAGCATATCTTTCATAGTGTTCACTGCATGAAAACAGCTTGGACTTTTCTGAATGAAGCTTAGTAATTCGTTCGCAATATCTTTATACATAATTGATTTATCCTCCTGTAATCTACACGTACAGTATAGCATGGTATGCTTACGGGGTAAACATGCCCGATGATATACCAGATCAGCAGAAGGGGGATTTCCTGCAAGGAAATCATACCCTGTGCACAGCATTTTCTATAAATATTTTTTTGAGTCTATGCTAACCTCTCAGACGATTTACCACATTCCTCCTGCATGAAGGGTGAGCAGTAAAGGGAAAAGGTAGAATGCATAGGATGAGCCAATAGTAAGAAAGACAAGACCGGCTGATCTTGTCTTAAGGTTTATGCCTTTTCGTTTCTTTTGATAACCGGCAGGATCACACCAAGCGCTGTCAGTACGACTGGTGTGATGACATTCAGTGCTGTGGTGAACATGTCTCCCGGTGTATACATACCCATGATACAGCATGCAGCAGTCAGAATAAAGCACCAGATACCAAAGGTCATAGCGACTCCCTGATTCTTAACAAACCGGTATTCCGGCTGAAATTTGTTTCGTGCCGTACGCAGTGCGATATAGGCGGCAAATACCCATAGATACCGCATAGGCATAGTGACAGAATTCAGCTTGTTCAGCTGTGCAAGCACGCTGGCAGCACCAGGCACGAAGGACTGAATCAGAATAATACTTCCGGACAGAATGACAACCATCCAGATTCCGTTGATATAAGCACCATATTTGTTTTTCTTAAGCAGTCCGGATGGAATAAACTCTCTGGCTTCCTCGTTGTCCAGCAGCATACGCAGCGGAGCATCAATACTTAATACCAGAGTTGAGAACTGACCGATCATGTTGCACAATGCATAAATAATCAGCAGTGCATCTCCCATGTGATAGTAGCCGCCCAGCTTCTGGAATGCCCAGTAGGAGCCGTTGGATACATAGGAATTAAAGGATTCCTGTGTTCCGTTAATTACGGCAGGATCAAACATCATACCCATGGCAGTCGTACCCAGAATGGCACATACAACAACCATGATTGCCAGTGTAATCATACCCTTCGGGAAGCCCTTGCTTGGATTTTCCACCTTATTAACATAAGGGGAGATCTTTTCACAGCCACCCACGGCAAACACCAGAATGGACAGCGATGTAAAATACTGCAGATTAAACTGCGGGAAGATATTGTCCCAGCTGAAATCCGGAGTGACAAAGCCGCCGTTTGGATTGATGAGCGGTGCGGCAAACATCATAAGAATGTACAGTATGGACATGATGAACATACTGCTTCCGGCAATCGTCGCCAGCTTCTTCAGCGGATTTAAACCGCGGCTTGCGACCCAGCAGAAGAACAGGAAGACTGCCAGCGTACCCAGCTGTACATAAACGGTTGGAAATGTGTCATACGTTTCCGCATTGCGAAACACTGCCCAGCTAAGTGCTTTTAGTCCACCGCTGCCTTTACTTGCGATGTATGTAATGTGACATGCCCAGTAGGTCCACCCGGCATAGTAGGCGAATTTCGGACCAATTGTTTCATTGATCCATGAGCTGACTCCACCACCGGAGTCTTTGAATGCGGATCCCAGTTCTCCGACCATGAGCGCATACGGCACAAAGTACAGAGCAAACATCAGAATCCAGCTGAATATAACCTGAATACCATTGAAGTATACAAAGCCGTTTAATACATTTCCAAAACCCCAAACGGTAGAAAATGCCATAAACGCAAGGTTATACCAGACTATTTTCTTTGAACTTTCCATTTTTACCCTCCTTAGAATATAAATGTCGAGCCTAGCTATCATACCATAGGTAGTTCATAAACTCCATGATTTTTCAACATTTTGTTCGCAAAATATACTACAATTTCCAGATTTTGTTTATGATTCTCCATTAACTTTCCATCATTTTCTATCCACTGTATGTTTTGTGGAAATTCTGTGCTACAATGCTGATAAACAGAAAGGAAATGATGAACATGGAAACCAGACGGTTTGATAAAAAGGATGTAAAGGAAGTCGCAGAGCTGTTGAAAAACGGTAAGGTTGTGGCATTTCCTACAGATACGGTGTTTGGTCTGGGGGTCATTTATGAGAATGAGGAAGCCTTGCGCAAACTGAAGGAAAGCAAGGGACGTCCGGAGAATAAGCCGATTCCCACCATGGTTGCGGATGTGGAGCAGATGAAGTGTATCGCACAAATGCCTGCAGAAGCTGAGGCACTGGCGGATGCCTTTATGCCGGGAGCATTCACTATGATCTTGAAAAAACAGGAGACGCTGCCGGATTATGTGACGAACGGATTTCCTACCGTGGGAATCCGAATGCCGGATGATCCGTTTGTACTGCGTCTGATTAAGGAATGCGGAAAGCCGCTTCTGGTAACGAGTGCAAACCGTTCCGGAGAGGAAACTGGTGTTCGGGATGAGCAGGTGCTGGAACAGCTGGACGGCAGAATTGATGCGATTGTTTTAGGAGAAGCAAAAGGCAAGCTGGCGAGCACGATCGTAGATATGAGCGAAGAAGAACCGCGCATTGTCCGTGAAGGCCCAATCTCTGCGGATGATATCAAAAAGGTGTTACATAACGTATAAGGGATAGCTTCTGCTGAATTTCATATAGTTATATTGTCAAGATAAATACAGGAAAATCAGAAAAATTGAAAATCACTGTCCGTTAATGGCTTTGTTTTTTCATGATTTCTGATTTTTTTCAGCCCTCTTTTCATGAGATGGATTTGTGATAAAATGAAATCATAGAAAGCAGCGAGGACATCCTATGAGAAAGAAAAATATATTGAAAATTCATCTGCTGGGTGAATTTTATATGGAAAACAAGAATTACCGGTTTCCGCAGGAAACAAAAAAGAGTACACAGCTGATCCTTTTGATCGCCTATCTGATGATGTATCGGCATACGGTGGTATCCAAGGAAAAGCTGATTAAAATATTGTGGAAGGAAGATGAATCGGATAAGCCGGAGGGTGCCTTGCGCAATCTTGTGTATCGTGCAAGAAAGGAATTGCAGAAATTTTATCCGGATAATCCCGAGCTTTCCTTTATTCTGTCAAAAGGCAATACGTATGCATGGAATTCTGAAATACCATGTGAGATTGACATCGTGCAGATGGATGAGCTGTGCAAAAAAATCGAAGAGGAGGAAGCACCGGAAGCCTCTTATCAGTATTGCAAAGAGCTGCTCAGCAATTATATGGAAGACTTCATGTTTGAATTTCATACGCAGGACTGGGTGGAGCTGCAGAAAACCTATTATGACAACAATCTGATGCGGGCAACCAACCGCAGCTGCAAGCTGTTGATGGATAAAGAATATTATGATGAAGTAATCAAGCTGTGCGATATTCTGGGCTTTAAGCATTATGCGAATAACCATATTCATGAATACAAGCTGGAGGCATATCGACAGACCCATCAGTATTCGCTGGCGATTTCGTATTACCACAAGGTGACCGATATGTATTACGGAAGACTGGGAATCGAGGTAACACCGCTCTGCAGAGAAATTTATGCTGAGGTTGTACAGTGTATTGCCAGCAATCCGGTTGATGTGGATGAGCTGGAGCAGCAGCTGAAGGAGCATGTCCGAAATGAAGGAACCTTCTATTGCGATTTTGATGTATTTAAAAATATTTATCAGATGAATCTGCGTTCTGCGAGACGATCCTCCCGTTCCCGTTATCTGGTGCTGTTGACCATGCGGCAGCCGGAGGGTGTTAAGGAAGCTGCTCAGCAGAGAGAGTCGGATATTCTGCGCGATGTTATAACGACAGAGCTGAGAAAAAACGATGTGTTTACGAAATGCAGTCCTTTTCAGTATTCCCTGATTATTGCGACAACCTCGATGGAGGGTTGTGATAAGGCAATTAGTCGTATTCTGGACAGATTCCAACAAAAGAAGACGATACCGGAAACAAAGCTAATGTATGAGTATAAGCATATAAATTGAAGATAATGGTGATAAATTGTTTTGATTTTGTGAAAAAGGGGAAATAGAAAATGGATAATATGGATGTATCTCTGTTTGGAAGTTTTCAGATTACTTATCATGGAATATGTCTGGATGAGCAGGGTATCCACTCAAGTAAGATGGCGGCACTCTTATCATATTTTCTGATATATAATGACCGCAAGATATCTACAACGGAATTAAATGATATACTTTGGGAGGATGATTCTAATATCAGTAATCCGCTGAGTGCTTTAAAAAATCTAATGTACAGGCTTCGCAGTCTTTTAAAAAAAGAATTTAAAACAGCTGATATGATTATTACAGGAAAAGGCTCTTATTACTGGAATCCGCAAATAAAGGTGCACTTGGATACAGACAGTTTTGAAGAGCTGGATAAATTATTAAAAAAAGAACACTTTTCTACCTGCAAAGATGTTGATAAGTTAAATTCAATTTTAAAGCTTTATAAAGGAAAATTTCTTCCTTGTATTAGTGACAAAAGATGGGTGGTATCTCTATCTACCTATTATCACTCGTTATATTTACGCTGTGCCAAGGCACTTGCAATAAAATATGAAGACCTGGATGAATATGAAAAGATGAATTCGGTTTGCAAGGATGCACTTGTACAGGATCCCTTGGATGATGAAATGCAATATTTATTTATTATTTCTCTTATACGACTTAAACATTATGATGTCGCAAAGGAGCAGTATCATAGGGCGTGTAGTCTTCTCTATGAGCGACTTGGAATCAAACAGTCACAGTTTCTTCAAAAAGTATATATGGAACTGATAAAAAATAACAACCAAGTGAATGTAAATCTGGATGCTATCCAGGACAGTATCGCTGAGAAAAAAATGGAACAGGCTTTTTACTGTGAGTTTGGTGTCTTTAAAGAAATATATCATCTTGAATTAAGAAGAATGGTTCGAGAAGGATTTTCTGAATATGTTGTGTTGATGACATTAAAACCAAAAAAATTTATAGATGCGAATTCAAAAGAAGGCTTACATCTGTTATCAAAAGAAATGGAAGCTTTGAGAATTGTTTTATGCAAATGTTTGCGCAATGGAGATGTCGTATCAAAATACAGCGGGTCACAATTCATTTTTATGTTGCACAGCTGCAATGCAGAGAATGCTAAACGTGTAATTGAACGTATTTTGAATACGTATGCTTCTTTGAATAAGCATCATTTAATAGATTTAAGTTATACATATGATGAACTGCAAGTATTTGATAATGATACACTGAGAGGGTGAAATGAATGCAAAAGAATATATTCTATCCCAAAAACGCAATACGATTGTGTCTTGCTAATCAAAAACAAGAGCATTTTGACGGCATCTTATACAGCTGTGTCAGGAAAGAGGGTTTTGCTTTTTCAAATTTTACTTCTTTTATTATGCTAACAGATGAAATTCTTGATTATTTAGGCACACCGCAGTCCTTTCAGGAAAGAAGAACTTTTAACACAAAGAAACGACATTTATGTATTGATCAACTAATGATTCATGAGGATTGCTCTTATATATATGAACAATCAGGAAAAGCAGGTACCTATGATATTATTATCACAACAAGACAAAAAAGTGACTGGCAAGGTATCGTGAAATGCAGAAATAAGATTTTAGGAGAATTTAAAAGTATTTTGGAATTAATGTATATATTGATATGAAGCAGATTGAAAAGATTTGATTCCTTGTAGAATCAGATTTTTTTTTGAAAAAGTAAACCATCGGTTATACTGGTGGGACAAAAAACTTAAGATTTAAAAAGTAATTAAAAAAATAAAACTCCTTATCATAATAGAAGAAGGTCTACCAAACCATTTTTAAATAATAAGGGGTCCCAAAACGGACATACATAGTTCATCATACAGCAAATGGAGATGTACATATCACATTGTATTTACACCCTAATATATAAGATTGATGATATGCGGAAATTATAAAAAGAAATAGGAAAGATTTTAAGAACGATATGCGAAAGAAAGGGAGTAACGATAAGAGGCAGAATTATGTCCGGTTCATATCCATATGCTAGTGGAAATACCACCAAAATAGCGGATCAGCGTTCATGGGTGAACTAAAAGGAATCTTATGATAGATGACCGATTTGCAAATTTAAAATAAAAATGCAAATCGGTCATTTTAGGGCAGGAGGATTTTTCGCAGATACAGTATGGAAAACACGAAAATGATACAAGAATATATACAACAACAATTGGCGGTAGACAAACTTGTAAATCAAATGAGTAAGAAAGAATTAGTTGACCCGTTTACGGGTGGAAAAGTCGTAAAAGAAGGCAGGTAAAAGGCACTTTAGAGCCAGCCTCTAAAGATGCTACATTTGGTAGGCCTTCAGAGCGTGAATAACGCCGCTGGTAACAAACCCTTATAGGGATTACACAATCCATTAGCTCGATTAATGGCTTTGATTTATATAGTTGTGACCATATTGAGACCTCTTATATATATAATGTAAACATAAGATAGGAATTAAGATGAGGAGTGAATGATATGAATAAGAAAATGGTATTAATGATTTCCGCTGTTCTATTACTGGGCACATTTGCCGTCAGTGGAACAATTTCTTATATGGTTGCTAATACAGATGCAGAGCATAAGGAAAGCGCAGGTAATCTAAATGTAAAACTGATAGAGTCAGAAAAACAAGCTGCAAAGGTGGTACCTGGTGAGCGAATTGATTATCCGGTGAAAGTGAAGAATACAGGTGATTATCCACTCTATGCAAAAATAACGGTAAAAAAATACTGGAGTGAAGACAATAAAAAATATTATAACGGTAATTCTAGTTTGATTACACTACTCAATAAAAACGGGGATGATTGGATTATAGATGATGAAACCGATACGAATAATAAAGAGGTTGTATATTTTTATAGTAGAAAGCCGATTGAACCTAATAAAACGAGTTCAGAATTTATTAGTCAGGTTGCAGTCTCAGAGAACGTATCGGTTAAGGATCGCACTTTAAAATTAAATGTGGATTGTACCGTTGATGCCATACAGAATATCGATGTAAAAAACGCAATGATGGCTGAATGGGGTCTTGATGTGAATATCAGTGATGATGGTATATTGAGCATTGAGAATGAATAGGAGGCAGTAGTATGAAATATAGAAGACAATTTGCTGCAGTAATCATGGCTGCTATGCTGATAGGCGGTACCACAATTTTAAAAGCTGTAGAAGAAGAAAATCCGGGAATTGTATTCACCGGTGATTCTCAAAATTATTTCAGCTTCAATGTAGATAAGAATGAGTTTTCTAATAAATTTACTGGAATGATACCAGGAGAAACAAGAAGTGAGGAGTTTACTCTTTCTAATCAAGATGATAGGGAATTGAGATTTTATATTAATGCTTCCGTGCTTTCGGATCTTACGAATGACAATATATCAGCAAGTGGTGCTGTGTATACGATTACTTTGCTACGAGATGGAGAAGAATTTTATCGTGGTATAATTGGCGGGGTAGAAGGAACTCTCAAAGATCTGAATAGTGGAAATATCAGTCAGAATCAACTGATTGCATCTCTGAAAAAAAGGTGAAAGCAGCAGAATAACAATGAAAATAGGAATCGACGGAGAGTCAATGAATAACGATTATCAAAATACAGTTGGTCAGCTGCGGCTGGAGTTTAATGTAGAGCAAGGGGAAGTTGCTACACCGGATGATGTAGTAATAAAAAAAGAGAATGTGATTTATGTAGAAAAACCGGTTAAAAAAACAACAGAAAAGAAAAAAGATAAAACAATTTTAGAAAGAATAAGTACAGGAGATACAACAGCAGTAGGGCTGCTGGCAGTAATCGTATTTATCAGTGGAGCAGCAGGGATATTGATAATAAAAAGAAAGGGTGTTAAGCAGCATGAAAAATAAACAGATAAGACGTGCAGTAACAGCAGCCTTTGTCATGATCGGAATGGTGATTTCGAGTGGATCTTTGCATGCAGCACAAAAACAGTATGAAGTGGTATTTAAAGCAGCGCTCCATGGTACATTTAATCAAAATTCACTCGATAGCAGATGCGAATTAGAAAATAGTAAAAAAGCTGTATGCTTGATAAACGCAGGAGCATCATTCCCAAAAGCACCGGAGGTCAGTGTGGAAAGCGGATATCGTCTGAAATCTGATTTCTATCGTGCACCTTCTGAGACGGTAGAAGAAAGAACGGTCGTTGTTGCAAAATACAGTAGGCTTATAAATGGTCTGGAATATTTGATTCGTTATGTTGATGAATCTGGAAATGATTTAACAACACCAATCATTCGAACTACGGAAAAAGGAATGGAAGAAACAGCTTATGCGAAAATAATCGAGGGATATCAGACAGATGCTGAAAGTAAAACGATGAGAATCGACAAAGACAAAACGGAAATTATATTCCATTATACATCTACCACAGAGGCAGTAGTACGGGTGGAGGAAACGACACGGACAGAAGAAATAATAACAAATGCAGAAACACCAATTACAGATATGGTAAATTCACAACCAGAAGCTGCACCTGTAACTGTTAATAATCCAATGTCTGAAGTAAATCAAAATAATGCATCGAATGAGAATAATACGTCAAATGAAAATAATACAACCACTGAGAATAATCAAGATACTCCGTTAACAAATGGTAAAGAAAATAATAAAGATAATGGAACGGATGTGGAAAATAATGAAACACCAAAAGCCGGTGGAACAACCGAATTAAAGGATGTTCTGCCCTATGCGGCAGGTGGTATCGGTATCCTGTCAGTGCTGTTTGCAGCATTCTGGCTTATAAAGAAAAAGAAATTAAATGAACAGGAGTAAGAACCTGTGCATAGAAAAAAATCAGTAAGAGGAGGGTTCTTATGAAAGGGAAAAATATAAGAAAAGGTATTACCAGCGTTGCAATTCTATCATTGGTACTGTGTCTGATGTCAACAGGGGTAATGCATGCAGAAGATGATGATACAGTATTCACATCCAGTCAGGACCAGTCTGCAGAAGAGAAGACTGCTGCAGGTGAGCAGGAACAACAGACTGTTTCAGATACAACGGAGGAACAACAACAGACACCTGTTTCAGAAAATCAGTCAACGTCTGCAGCTACAGAAGAAGAGGATGAAAAGCAGGAATCACTTGAACCTGTAGGAAAAACAGAGAGCAGCATTGAGGAGAAAGATACTGCACTGACGGAAAAGATGCAGGATAGTACAGTAGGAAGCACATTGGAAGGCAATACAGGTGAGCAGCAGGATAAAGCGGACAAGCAGGAAGAAAAGGCAGCGAATATAAATAGGTTCCGTGCTGCTATGAGTTCTAGTCATTCAGGTGACCTGGTTTTTCAGGATCAGTCAGATACCGTATCTTCTGAAATCCGTAAGAAAACTGAAAATGGGAAGACTGTATATACTTTGTATGTAACAATACAGGAAGGAGCCGTTGGCGATCAGATTATTGATTTAGGTACAAAAGCTGTTGAACTTTTCGATAAAGAAATTTATTCACCTGGGGACAGTGCAAGCTATTCAGTTGTTATTGAAAATCATTCGGGTAAATCTTATAAGTATAAAGATAACTCATTTATTGTGACAACGCCAAATGCAGAGGGCTATGGTGTAAAACCTGATCCAAACTATCAAGTCATTGGCTTCGACGGTCAGGAGCTGCCGATTAAATTTCTTGCTGCCAGAGCATACAATGATGCATTGGTGAAACTCTATGGTGTTTCAGGGACAGCACAGCTTAGTTTAAGACATCTACTTGGTGTTTATAAAAAATTGGAAACCGATGGATATAATGGAAAAACATACACAGGTTCTGAAGCATTATCACGCTTCTATCTTGACTTCTACAATAATAAATATGGAAGTGCTGCAAAAGAATTATATGAACTTCCAACAGATGCCATTGTTGATATTCAAGGTGGATATGGAATTGCAAACTCAACATGGGTTACGATCACAACGACAGAATTGAATTCATTGGAATCGGAGTATGGTGAAATCATAGATAAGTATCTTGCTGTAAAAAACGTTTCATCAAAAAATGTATCAGTTCAGTTAAAAGAAATGGAGCCTCAGCTTTCAGCAACTGGTTATACATTTTTCTATAGAGAATTGTTGCATGTTGCTTATGGCGGTGAATCTACTGTAAAAGACTTTTTATCAAAAAGTCCCAAATGGACAGGTAATAACACTGCAATTGGAAATTATATGGCAAATACAAATGGAATTAGAGATAGTGTAAATAAATACATGAGAGACAAAGCTGTTTTAAATACTAATGATAGCTTAAAAGCGGATCAGATACTTGGAAGTGACGATGGATCAAAAATGGTTCTTCATTCAGCATTTGCTTTAGATGGACCGCATATGGGGAATGCATATATGAGCTATCAATTTGCATGGTACAATACCATCACCTTGGAGGAGGCAGAAGAACCTGTTGGTAATATACAAGTAAATAAAACAATCAATAAGGAAGCTGTTGATTTTGCACAGGGTGATCCAATCTTTATATTGAAAGCTGAAAACATAAATACAAAAGATACCTATTACAAATTGGTTCGCTTTCATGAGAATAGTGCTGCTACACAAAGTGTAAGCTTTCATAATCTTCCCATCGGTACATATCGTATAAGCGAAATGATGGGCATCCGCTATGATTTTGGTAATGTCAGCGTTACAAGCAGAGAAAATTGTGCTGTAATAGACGGTCAATCCGTGACGGTTGATCTGAATGCAGCAGTAGCAGATAAAGAAGAGGCTGCAGCGGATATTACATTCTCTAATGTTAGAGTAAACGATACGTATCTGTCTGATAGTGATACCGTTGTCAACAGATTTCGAGTGGAAAATGGAGAAGTAAGCACTGTAACACAAGATTATTTAAAATAGAACTGGAGGTGTCAGAATGAATAAAAATAGAACGAATAAAGTACGCATACTGATAGCGGTATTTGCTGTAGCATTGCTTGCGATGCTTGTGGTACCTTCCTCCTATGCATATTTTACAGCAAGAGATACAGCAAAAACAGAATACACTTTTGCAAATATAGATACAGAAATTGAAGAGCCGCAGCCAGAACTGCAGCCGACCTACATTATCAAAAGACCAAGTATCAGAAATAATGGAGACACCGGTTGTATGGTAAGAGTGCGACTTAATGCCAGCCCTGAAAGGCTATTTAAGCAAGGAGCATTGGAACTGGATGTAAATACCGGCGAATGGGCTAAGCGTGATGATTACTATTATTATAATAAGGTGCTGGAACCAGGAGAAACAACGAGTAGTGTAATAAATGGGATTTTCATTAAAGATAAAAATCAGCTGACAGAGGATTTTGATGTATCAATTACACAGGAATCCATTCAGTACAAGATCAGTAACAATGAGGAGTATTTAGATGCAAAAAATGCTGATGGTACGATCAATATGGATACTGCCAGTCGTATATGGGAAATTTACGAAAATCAAAGATAAGCGGAGGCATAGCCATGGAGCAAATACGAAGGAAGAATCAAACATTTATCATTGAAATAAAAGGTACAGAAAATCAATCCTGGCAAGGATGCATCACTTGGACAGATACGAATAAAAAAGAATGCTTCCGAAGTGCACTTGAAATGATTAAGCTGATAGATTCATCATTGAATGAGAATGAAGAAGTATAAACTGATGAGTATCGCTGGAACTATTTGTGTCGTTCTGGTAATACTTGCTGCTTTTCCTTTCACACTGCCTAGAATATTTGGTATTGAAATATATGGAATCCTTACAGGAAGTATGGACCCAGCATGTCCTACAGGTTCTCTGGTATATGTAAAGTCCGTTAACCCTGAAAGTCTGCAGGAAAAGGATATTGTCACATTTCAAAAAGGTAATCTGGTAATCACTCACCGTGTAGTAAAAAATGATGTTCAAAAAGAGGAGCTGATAACAAAAGGTGATGCGAATAATGCCAATGACATACAACCAGTAGCCTATGAACAAATTAAGGGAAAAGTTGCACTTACGGTTCCTTTACTGGGATATTTGGCATTAAGATTGAATTCTGCTGCGGGCATTTCTGTCTGTGTGATTATACTCGCCCTTGGTTTGATGCTCTGGGTACTTGGAGATATGATGAGTATAAAGAAAAAGTCGTTAAGTTAAAACGGCTTTTTTATAAAGAATTCATATATGAATATTTTCATATGACTTAGAGTGTTTTCTTGCTATAATATAGATGTTAAAAAGAAAAGGAGTGTAGAATGTATATGAAAATAGCTGTAGCTTGTGATCACGGTGCTTTTGAGTATAAGGAAATCGTGAAGGAAATGTTAACGGAAATGGGGCATGAGGTCGAAGACTTCGGATGTCATGGATGCGATTCTGTGGATTATCCGGACTACGCAGGACCGGCTGCACAGAGTGTTGCGGATGGTAAAAACGATAAGGGAATCGTTATCTGCGGGACAGGAATCGGTGTCAGCATTGCCGCCAACAAGATTAAGGGAATCCGTTGCGCGCTTTGCAGTGATCCGGTTAGTGCCAAACTGACAAGAGAGCACAATAACTCCAATGTGCTGGCGATGGGACAAAGAATTATCGGTGTGGAGCTGATGAAGGAAATTGTACGTGTTTGGGTAAATACCGAGTTTTCCCATGATGAGCGCCACCAGAGAAGAATTGACAAGGTAATGGCTCTGGAAAAATAATATGAGGAAAACTGCAGGAATGCTGCTGTCCTTGGCCGTTCTGTATGTATACGGATACCGTTTGAAGCAGCGTCAGGCTGCCTGTCCCTTTTATAAGGTTTGGCATGGAGATGAAGAAATCATACAAATACGTCTTTCCGGTGTCGTTTCCATTCAGAAAGGGCAGAGAAAGGTATTCGGTTATATCAGCAGCTGTGATGAGATGGAACAGGATATCTGGAAATTTCATGTCAGACTGCGCAGGCACGGCGGTATTCTCTGCTTTCGATATGCAGCGCAGAATTCAGCAGCTTTCTGCGGATGGCAGTGTCCTGCATACATACAGGTGAGGATGAAGTCTATGGCAAATTGGAACCCCTGGCATGGCTGTCATAAGATCAGTGCCGGATGTGAGCATTGCTATGTATACCGGATGGACGAAAGACATGGCAAAGAAACCGGTGTTGTTACCCGTCTGAAGGACTTTGATAAAGTTTTGCACAAAAATCGCAAAGGTGAATACAAGATAGCATCCGATGAAATCGTCTATACCTGTTTTACCAGCGATTTTTTTGTAGAGGAAGCAGATGTATGGAGAGATGAAGCATGGAATATCATGCGACAGCGCAGGGATTTATTTTTCTTTATGATTACAAAGCGGATCGACAGGCTGATGAAATGCATTCCGTATGACTGGGGAACGGGATGGGATCATGTGGGAATCGCCTGTACGGTGGAAACGATGGAGCGCGCAGCGTATCGTCTTCCCATTTATCAGGCAGCACCTCTGCGTCATAAGTATGTGGTATGTGAACCACTGCTGGAGCCCTTAAATCTGAGGCCCTGGCTGGATGATAGCATTGAAGAGCTGATCGTCGGAGGAGAAAGCGGACCACAGGCAAGGGTCTGCCGGTATGAGTGGATTCTCGATTTGCGCAAGCAGTGTGAGGAAAAGGGCATATCCTTCTGGTTTAAGCAGACCGGTGCAAATTTTGTGAAGGACAGTATTCATTACCGCATACCGCGCAGACAGCAGCATTTGCAGGCCAAAAAAGCGGATATCAACCTGAATCCGGAAATTATCTTATAATGCTAAGGAGGAAGACATGCACAAAATCAACACAAGACTTGTTAAAATGATGAAGGCCGTTGAGCTTGTGATTGCCGTGTTGTTAATGATCGCCATCGCAATATCAACGCTGGCAACGGTATGCTTTGGGGCGGAGTCTCTTATGAATCAGAGCTTTCAGCTGGATGCTATACTGGAAAAGGCACTGACTCTGGTTGTCGGGGTGGAATTTGTAAAGATGCTGATTCTGCATACACCGGAATCAGTAATCGAGGTACTGCTGTATGCGGTTGCCCGTCAGATCATTATATCGCATGAAAGCGCCATGGAAAATCTGGTAGGAGTGCTGGCAGTGGCACTGATTTTTGTTGTAAAGAAATATTTCCTGATGAACGCAGAACAAAAGAAATGACAATATAAAAATCTGTGGTAAAATAGAGGCATTAAACGGAGGTAGCGTATGAACGATAAGAAAATTCAGGAAGCCATTAAAAGAGAAGCAGAGCGCCAGCTGTATAATATCGAATTGATCGCATCAGAAAATTATGTATCAAGGGATGTACTGGAGGCTGCCGGAAGCATACTGACAAATAAATATGCAGAAGGCTATCCGAGCAAGCGTTATTACGGAGGCTGTGTACATGTTGATGAGATAGAAGAAATCGCAAGAGAGCGGGCAAAGCAGCTGTTTAACGCTGAGCATGCCAATGTGCAGCCGCACAGCGGTTCTCAGGCAAATATGGGCGTATATTTATCTGTTTTACAGCCAGGTGATACCGTACTGGGTATGAATCTGACGGCAGGAGGTCATCTGACACACGGACATCCTTTAAACTTTTCCGGAACGTTGTACCGGTTTGTGGATTACGGCGTAACAAAGGACAGTGAAACAATCGATTATGAGGAGGTGCGCAGAGTCGCATTAAAGGAACAGCCGAAGCTGATTGTTGCCGGTGCCAGTGCCTATCCAAGAGTAATTGATTTTGCGAAATTCCGTGAAATTGCGGATGAAGTCGGTGCATATTTCATGGTGGATATGGCACATATTGCAGGACTTGTAGCGGCAGGTGAACACCCGAGCCCGGTTCCTTATGCAGATTTTGTGACAACGACGACACACAAAACATTACGCGGACCTCGCGGTGGATTGATCCTCTGTAAAAAAGAGCATGCGGCATTGCTGGATAAAAAGGTGTTTCCGGGTATGCAGGGCGGCCCGCTGATGCATATCATTGCGGCTAAGGCGGTATGTCTGCAGGAAGCTATGCAGCCGGAGTTCAAGGAGTACGCAAAACAGATAATTGCAAACTGTGCAGTCATGAGCAATACATTAAAGGAAGAAGGCTTTCGCATTGTAAGCGGCGGAACGGATAACCATCTGATTCTTGTTGATGTGAAATCCTCTCTGAATATGAGTGGAAAGCTTGCGGAGAAGCTGCTGGATGAAGCAGGAATTACCTGCAATAAGAACACGATTCCATTTGAAACAGAAAAGCCGTTTGTGACAAGCGGTATCCGACTGGGGACTGCGGCAATGACAACCAGAGGCTTCAAGGAAAATGAATTCCGTCAGGTTGCCTTATGGATCAGCCGTGTGCTGAAAAATGCAGAGGATGAAGCAGTGCGTGAAGAAGTGCGCAAGGAAGTGCGTGCGCTTACCGTTCAGTTTCCGCTGCCGAATGAGAAATAAGAAAATATGCAATGGGAGCGGACTTCAGTCTGCTCCCATTTCAACAGAGATAAGACTAGTGCTTGGGAATTCGCAAGCACTAGAATAAATATTGTAAATATGCAAATAGCGCATAATCGTGTAGGTTATGTACACAAAGAAGAGTCTATCCGGATCCTGTATGTCATAAGGCGGTATGTTGAGAAAAGGAAGGAAAAAAGAGTTTTCAATTGCACAGAAAAAGCTCAACTAAAAGGGAAAAGCTTATTGCTTTAAAATCCTAAAAATGGCAAAATGATAAGAACTCCTCAATATTTCTGCTCAGTTGCCAATCAACAGGATGTATTTTATATTTCAAAAGGAATCTGGTGTTAAAAAGCTTTCTTTACCAAGTCGATTCCTGTGAAAATGAAATGAAAAAAAGACATGGTAGATTTATGATTATTAGATATTGGCTTTAGTGCAGCTTACTGTAGGTCTTTTTCAGTTCAAGCAGAACATCCACATGCTGGAAATCCTTTGGATACACCAGATTGATTTCCCGTATCATGGTAGAATTTGTAATCGGAATGGTTTTCAGCCGTCCCTTTTGCTCATCCTCCCTACAGGCATTATGGGACATGATGGATACCCCCATATTGCTCATGACCAGCTCTTTGATGGTCGCAAGTGAATCAGTTTCAATTAAGATGCGGTAGTTGCGGATAGAGTCACGCTGGGATTCCAGATAGCTTTCAAAAATTTCTCTGGTACCGGCTTCCTTCGACCGCAATATAAAGCTTTCCTCCAATAGCTCATTCATCGACACGCTGCTGCGATTGGCAAGGGGATGCTGCGGAGAAACAATCAAACAGAGATAATCGGTATCCAAAAGAATGGAATGATATTTATCGGAGGTTAGTCTTCCATCAATAATAGCAAAATCTGCTTCATATAATTTCAGTTTATTATAAATATTATTTATGGAATCAGTAATCAGATTTATATGCACATCGCTATGCTCACGACAGTATGCCGCAAGAAGCTGGGGAATATAGTACTCTCCTGCAGTTGGTGTTGTAGCGATATTAAAGCGGTGCAGATGGTTTCTGGCATCCTCTAAAGCCTGATGTGTATTGTTGTAGACAGCCGTCATGCGGTGGGCATACTTGACTAAAATTTCACCCTCCGGCGTTAAAATAAGGCTTTTTTTGCTCCTGTGAAAGATTTTAATCTGAAATTCCTCTTCCAGCTGCTTGATCTGGTGGCTGATTGCCGGCTGTGTTAAATGCAGCTGCCTTGCTGCTTTTGTGTAGCTTCCGCAATCTATCAGAGTAAGCAGGGAAACAATTTTTGTATCCAGCATGTTGCGACCTCCTTATTATAAAATTTATTGATATTTGACTAAATTATTATAATTAGATTTTATCACCGTTCTCTCATATAATCAATGGTGTGAGGAGGCGGTTGTTATGGTAGCTGATTTCTTAAAGCAGCAGGGTAATGCAGGAATCATCCTTTCCATCGCCATAATTTTACTGGCGGGATTTCTCTGTACGAGAGTCACAAAAAGGCTGCGTTTTCCTAATGTGAGCGGATATATTATTTCCGGTATTCTGATTGGACCCTGTGTTCTGCAGATGATTCCCGAGGAAGTGGTTGCAGGGATGGATTTCATGACGGATATCGCACTGGCGTTTATCGCCTTTGGTGTGGGTAAATACTTCAAAAGGGATATTCTCAAAAAGCAGGGAAGTAAAATTCTAACAATCACGATATTTGAAGCTTTGACAGCAGGAGCCTGCATTACCATAGCAATGGTAACACTGTTCCGTCTTCCATGGTCATTTTCACTACTGCTGGGTGCCATCGGCTGTGCAACAGCTCCCGCTTCCACGATTATGACGATTCGACAGTATCATGCGAAGGGAAATTTCGTGGATACCATCCTTCAGGTAACTGCACTTGATGATGCCGTCGCTTTGATAGCGTTCAGCATATGTACAGCCCTTGTGGAATTCATGCATGCGGATCAGGCACTGCAATGGTCACTCATTCTGCTTCCTGTCGTGTGGAATCTGCTTGCTGTCATTCTGGCAGTCATACTGGCATGGATACTACACCGTATCATCAGTGAAAAGCGCTCCAGTGATCACCGCCTTGTATTGGTGATTGCTGTAATTCTAACATTGACAGGGCTTTGCAGCTGCTTTGATATATCACCGCTGTTATCCTGTATGGTGCTTGGCGCAGTATATATCAATTTATCAGGGAACAAAGATCTGTTCCGTCAGGTTAACAGCTTTACACCGCCGATTACGCTGCTGTTCTTTGTTTTATCCGGGATGCGGCTGAATTTATATGCGCTGATTTCCTGTGGCCTGATTGGTGTTGTCTATTTCTTTGTCCGCATTATCGGGAAAGCCTGTGGAGCGTGGGCAGGCGCATGGCTGTCTCATGCCAGCACTTCCGTCAGACACTATCTGGGACTTGCACTGATTCCACAGGCCGGTGTTTCCATAGGGCTGGCAATACTTGGGCAGCGCCTGCTTCCAACTGCTGAGGGTACCATGCTGTCGCTGATCATATTATCCAGTGCTGTATTATATGAGATGGTCGGTCCTGCATGCGCAAAGCTTTCTCTGAAATTATCCGGTAGTATAGAGAGCGATGATCCATCTGTGAATGCTAGGCTAGTAGACCGGGCAAAAACAATATAAAATACCGGTAGGGAAAAACAGGTATAAAAGAGGCCAGTTTCAGTAACTCAGACATGAAATGGACCTCTTTTGCTTTTTTTGGATTATGATTTTAGTTTGTCTTTAGGTACATTAGGAGAATGTTATCTATTTATTCTTTCAGGCATGCTCACAGACCTCTTCCATAAAATATGCCGAGGATTTCCTCTATCGATGCTGCTTTCTGTATTTTTTCTATGAAGTTTTCAGAGCTGATCAAATGGTAGAGGTCTTTTAACAGCTTTCGCATAGTATCCTTCTGTTCAAATGAAACGGCGGTAAATAAAATTACGCTTACCATGTCATCCCGCCACAGGATTGCATCCTCCAGTGTAATCAAAACAATAGAGGTTTGCTTTACATATTTATCAGAGCCGTGAGGAATCGCGATACCGTTTCCGATTTCCGTTGATGAAATCTTCTCTCTGTTTTTCACACTTTCAAAAAATTCTTCTTCTACATAACCCTTTTTCAGGAGGATTTCATTTGCCTTTTTCAGGATGTCCTCCTTTGTCTTACATTTTTCATGAACCAGAATCATATCAGCACTGATTGCCTGAATAAGATAAGGAAAGCGCGATTCCTTTACATTTCTTATAAGCTTTTCATACGTTTGTTTAATACGCTGAATATCGCCAAAGTCCGCTACCGGTGAAATAACAACAGAAGGAATATCTTTCATATCCAATTCCATCGTGGCGATGATGAAATCAAAATGCCGAAGATACTCTTTTTTTAAATCATGAATATTGATCAGCTCTATAACATCAAAGGTGGGTAGATTGATTTTAATCTGATTTTCAATCAGCATAGCGCTCGCAAGGCCGCAGTTGTATACGACTGCTATTTTTTTTGACAGGTTGTGCCGCTCCAGTGCTGCCTGAAAGTGAATCAGAATAAATCCGATTTCATCATCAGACAAGGTGAATCCCAGCTTTTTCTCCAGTATGCTGGAAGCCAGTGAAACTACACTGAACATGGCGGTATATTGCTGCTTGATCTGCATAATAAAGGGATGTGTGATTTTTATATTGTTCTTTAAACGGGCAATCATCGGAATAAAGTGTTTTGATAAGCCGTTTTTTAACAATTCATCACTGATAAAGTCTGCGTTGAAGATATCACCAATGGAAGAAATCAATTCCGTCACTGTATTTAATATGATGGGAGAGTAATCCGCTGTTTCTTTTCGGTCTTCATGATATACTCCGGACAAGCGTGCATTAACCCACCTAATATCTAAATCATTGACTCTGATGTGGTGCAATTCCTTTAGCCACTGTATGATTTCTTCTGTAATCGGATAGGTCTTCAGCACATGCAGCTCCGTGACAACCGGTCTGGCAGGTGCTTCTGTAATTTCATGTCCTTTTTTGATACGCTGGATAAATATGGAGTAGGATATAAATATCTGTGCATAATAATTGGTATCCATGCGAAATCCCAGCTTGTCCTGTGCAATTTCAATCATGCTTCGAGCGATTATCTGCAGCTCGTCTGCTACATAGCGTGATAAAATTTTCGTACACAGGGTGAGGTCCATAATTTGATCCTGCTGTGTTAGGGACATAATCTCTTCAAAAATAAACTTACGCTTTGCACTGCGAATACGCTGCTCCTTTGCCTCAATACGCGTCCCGGCCTTTGTGCGAAGCAGTAAGATGTCCTGCTGTAGCAGCTCCTGCTCCACCTTTTCCAAATCCTTCACAATGGATGTGGAGCTTATACAGAATTCATCGGATAACCTGCGTACAGAAATGCTTTCATCCAGCATTAACAGCTTTTCCATTATTTTTTTGCGTCTGCATTCACTTGTAAGGCTGTCTCCTGCAGTTCTCTGGATAGACTTTTGAAGCAGCTTTACAGCGCTTTGATCTCCTTCCATACGGATACCAACCCCATGCTTTGCCGTGATATCCAATTCGTATTCCTTCATGTGATAACGCAGCTCTGTAATATAATTTGAAATTGTTTTATTTGAAACCATGAGCTTTTCTGCGAAATAACTGGTCTTACGATAATCACTTTCTTCCAGTAACAGATTTAAAAACTTAGATAGTGCAGATGTTTTCATTTGATTTCTCCTCCTGCTTTATCATGATAGAATTTCCCATTAACATAATAGAATGATTTTGAGGAAAAAGAAATAGCAACTTGCTTCTGTTTAAAGTAGAAAATAAAATACACGTCGGTATAGAGTGCCATAGACAGGTGCTTTAAATTGGTAATGCAGGAAATAACACAGCAAACATAGCTGTGTATTTTTATTTCCACAACTTGTGGAAGACGGTTGGTATTTCAAAAAAAATTGCAGAACTATACAATGAGGGCGTAGAAAGGAGTGATCAAATGTTTGAACCGGAAATTGTGAAGGTGTCCAGCACAAGGTTTGAAACAAAGGAAGAAATCATTACGTATCTGAGTCAAAAGGCAGGACATGCTAAAAAAATCAAGAATGTTAAAAGCTATGTCGATGCAGTACTGGATCGTGAGTCCACGGCATCAACTGCTGTGGGATTTGGAATTGCGATTCCACATGGTGAATCCGATGCGGTTACGGAAACCTTTGTAGCCTGTCTGCATCTGCTGCACCCTGTTCAATGGGATCACGATGAGGTTGATCTCGTATTTATGATAGGTGTCCCGCTTTCCAGTAGAAACAAAGAGCACCTGCGTATACTGGCAATGCTGAGCCGACACCTTATGAAAGAGGCATTCCGTAAGGAGCTGCGCAAAATAAGAACTGATCAGGAATTTTATGAGTGTATTAAATTCCTGGAGCATGAAAATTGAGGAGGAAAACAAAATGAAAATTGTAGCGGTTGCCGCATGTACCATTGGTATTGCACACACATACATGGCGCAGGAAGCCATCGAACAGGAGTGCAAAAAGCGCGGTTATGAATGCAAGGTGGAAACACAGGGCGGTATGGGAATTGAAAATGAACTGGATGAGGATGAAATAGCAGCTGCAGATGCCGTTATTCTGGCGATTGCCATTGGTATCGAGGGGGAAGAACGGTTCGAGGAAAAGGAAGAAGAGGGGAAAATCATTAAGATAGACCCGTCCGTAGTCATACGGGATCCGGCTGAAATCATTGATCAGGCAGAGAAATTATAAAATTAAATAAAGTGAGGAGAGCTTATGTTTAAAAATTTAGGAAAAGATTTAGTTAAGGCATTTAACACAGGGGTATCATACTTTCTTCCGGCAGTTGTAATCGGCGGTGTATTTCTGGCATTCGCATTGGCAACCGGAGAAGCGGGCAGTGACGGCATGAAGGTGACAAACGGCTTTATGCAGAATATCAATACAATCGGTTCCGCAGGTATGGCGATGATGATTCCAATGCTTGCCGGTTACATCGCATATTCACTCGCAGGAAAGCCTGCGCTTGCCCCGGGTATGATTGTGGGCTATATAGCAAATAATCCGGTGGGAGAAAACAATGTATCCACAGGTTTTCTGGGAGCCATGATTATGGGTATTCTGGTGGGGTATGTATGTAAGTGGATCAAAAGCTGGAAGGTGGGACCGACAATAAAATCCATCATGCCCGTCCTGATTATTCCGATTGTTTCCGCATTGATTTGCTGCCTTGCATATCTTTACATTCTGGTGGGTCCTCTGGGCGCATTGATGAAGGCATTAACCGACATGCTGAGTGGCATGCAGGGAGGAAGTGCGATTCTTCTGGGAATCGTGATTGGTGTGATGACCGCCTTTGATATGGGTGGCCCGATAAATAAAACTGCATCCGCCTTTACGATGGCTTTGATGGCGGAAGGACTGTATGGACCTAACGGCGCATTCCGCGTCGCTGTGGCGATCCCTCCTCTGGGTCTGGCATTATCCACCTTCATTTCCCGAAGAAAATACGATAATGCGGAGAAGCAGCTGGGGGTGACCAGTGCGTTTATGGGACTGATTGGTATTACAGAGGGGGCAATACCGTTTGCAGTAAAGGATATCAAGCATGTTTTACCTGCCATTATGGGTGGAAGTGCAGTTGGAGCCGGTCTTGCGATGATGCATGCAATTGAATGCTACGTTCCCCATGGCGGGATGATTGTTGTTGCGGCTACGAATAAGCCATTATTATATACACTGGATATGGCAATCGGCGTTGTTGTTACAGCATTGCTTCTAATGCTGCTGAAACCGAATCTCGAGAATAAGGATAAAAAAACAGAGAAGCTGTCTGTAACTGAAGATAATAAAGCATCTGTGAAATAGGCTGTATGAAGCAGATTGTAGTATTGGGAACAGATTTGGACACGGCAATGGCTTACGGAGTGCAGCACGGCGCTTCACAAATGTATTTCACGTTCATAGGGGATGAGAATGCAGAAGAAAATATTATGAGGGATGAAGATAGAAGCAAACAGCTGGAGAAAGCAGGATTACGCTTTAAATGTATAAAAAGCAAACAAGAGCCGCAGGATTGCTATGCTCTTGTTCATGCGGATGAGGTGCTGCTTGGTATATTCAAAGAACAGCAGGATTCATATCAGGATTCATATAGGGACTATTTAAAAGCAGTACTGCCAATGCGGGCCAAAACAAATGCCGGACAGCCGTTATCTATACGGTATAAGAAAAAATACAAAGCGAAAGTGCTGTACTTTATGAATGAGCTTTATCAGGCTATGCAGGAAGAGGAAGCTGAATGGTTTCGTCAGATGGTGAACATGCAGGAGCTGGTATAGTCAAATGAATGAAATGGAAGTCGAAAGGAAATGGAGATAGAAAATATGAACAAATTACCAATCAAGAAGGTAGTGGAAGGCTTATTGAAATTACAGGATACAGGAGAAAGTGCAACGCTTCTGGGCATTGGGCCGATGTCACCGAATCTGTTGCAGGCAAGCTTTGAAATTGCGAGGGATTATGATTTTCCTTTAATGTTCATTGCCAGCCGGAATCAGGTGGATGCAGATGAATTAGGCGGCGGCTATGTAAACGGCTGGAATCAGAAACGCTTTCAGGACGATATACGCGCAGTTGCTGAGCAGGTTGGCTTTGATGGCTTGTATTATCTGTGCAGGGATCATGGAGGACCATGGCAAAGAGATAATGAACGGAATGCACACCTGAGCGAGGAGGAGGCCATGAGGCTGGCACGACAGTCTTATCTTGCGGATATTGAAAACGGCTTTGATTTATTGATGATCGATCCGACAAAGGATCCCTTTGAAATTGGAAAGGTGATACCTCTGGATGTTGTTTTACAGAGGACAGTGGAGCTGATTGCTTATTGTGAGGAAGAACGCAAGCGTAGAAATTTACCGGAAATAGGGTATGAGGTCGGTACGGAGGAAACAAATGGCGGTTTGACATCGACAGAAAAATATCGCGAGTTTATTGAAAAGCTGGAAAAAGAGTTGAAGGTTAAGGGACTGCCGATGCCTACCTTTATCGTCGGACAGACAGGAACACTGACCAGAAAAACAGAGCAGGTAGGAACGTATAATTTCCATAATGCATATGATCTGGCTGCCATGGCAAAAGCATACGGTGTCGGATTAAAAGAGCATAATGCAGATTATCTGGATGATGTAACTCTGCTGGAGCATATTCCTGCAAATGTAACGGCAAGCAATGTCGCACCGCAGTATGGAACAGAAGAGACAAGAGCATATCTCAAGCTGTGCGAGGTTGAGGATATTCTGAAAAAGGAAGGACTGCTTGAAAAAACTTCTTCGTTAAGAAAGACATTGCTGGTTAAGGCGATAAAAACAGAGCGTTGGAGAAAATGGATGATCGGGGAACAGCGCAATCTGCAGGTTGCCGATATTTTGAAGGATGAACAGTTGTCACTGGATGTTCTGGATATCGTAGGACACTATGCATTCAATGATGCGGACGTAAAGAAAGAACTGCGGATACTGTATGAGAATCTGGCGAAGCATCATATCGATGGACAGCGGTTTGTTGTTGATCATATCAAGAGACCGCTGCAGCAGTATGCGGAATGTTATCATCTGAAGGGAGTTACCAGCAGAGTTCGCAGAATAATCGAATAATATGATGAAACAGGAGTCGAAAGGGTTGTTTGACTTCTGTTTTTGCTTGCTTGTGCAATGCTGCAGGGAATATAGGAGTACATATACCTCCTGCATATATAAAGCTTGACGTATGTGTGTAATCTGGATACAATCACCATAGCGGGTACATTGTCAAACACAGAAAAGAATACAGGGAGGAAACAGAATGAGTGAAGGATTAAAACATATATGCTTTGATTTAGATGATACGCTGTATGAACAGACTGCACCTTTTCGACAGGCGTTGCTTACTATTCAATCGGTATCAAATGAGCAGATAAGAAGAATTTATAAAAGCTTTCGCATCCGTAGCAATGAATTGTTTTTTCGGCATCAGAATAAAGAGATATCTTTTGAAGCCATGCAGATTGGACGCATTCAGCTTGCATTAAAAGACCATGACATTTTGATTATGGATGAGGAAGCATTAAGATTTCAAGCTGCCTATCAGAGGGGTCAATATGAGATTTCATTAAGTGATACGCTAGTGGAAATACTGGATTATTTGAAAAGCAGGGATGTAAGAATCAGTTTGATAACCAATGGACCGTATGAGCATCAGCTGAAGAAAATAAGGAGTCTTGGTCTGGGGAAGTGGATAGAGGAAAAGGATATGATCATTTCATCTGCGGTAGGCATCTCGAAACCGGATGAACGTATTTTCCATATGGTATGTGAAAGCGGGCTGTATGTCGGAGATTCTTATGAAAATGATGTAATCGGTGCGAAGAAGGCAGGCTGGGATGTTATCTGGCTGAATAAATACGGACAACAGGAAGCTGATCAAAAAGCTGATTTTACCGTGCGGGATGAAAGAGAACTGCAATCACTCTTACTAAATTTCTTTGATTTTGATGGAAGCTGTATGTGTTAACGAATGTGGTCAGTTGTCATGAAATACATTTATTTTCATGGCAGTTGCTATCTGTTTGGGATATAATAAACCTATAGAATAGGAGATGATTGTATGAAGCAAATACCTATTGGAATAGAGAATTTTAAAGAGCTGATAGATAAAGATTATTATTATGTTGATAAAACTTTATTTATTAGTGATGTATTAAAAGAAAAGGTTGCTCTTTGTACCAGGCCACGCCGATTCGGTAAAACCTTGAACATGAGTAGGCGCTGCCCGCCCAGGCGTGTTATATTATTTCTTTTCCATTCGCCAAGCGGATAATGCATATCTATTTGATGGATTAGAAATTTCAAAAAATAAGGAAGCAATGCAGTATCAGAATCAATATCCTGTTATTTTTATGTCATTGAAGGATCTAAAAGATTTATCATTTCAAGATCAGTTAAATAATTTTCAAATTATCTTAAGTGAAATTATAAGCAGGAATGAAGAATTGCTTATCAGTGAGCATTTGGATGAAATGGATAGAGATTTATTAAAGAGATATAAAGCAGGTACAGTAAATAAAGCACAGCTTCAGAATGGACTACGATTTCTAAGTAATTGTTTAGAGAAGCATTGGAAAAAAAAGGTTGTTCTTTTGATTGATGAGTAGGTGCTGCCCGCCCGTGGCGTGATGTTCCTCTACAAAGTGCCTACCTGAATGGTTATTATGATGATATGGTTGTCTTTCTAAAAAATATGTTCAGTGCAGCATTAAAAACTAATGATGCGTTGGAGAAAGGTATATTGACAGGTTGTTTAAGAATAGCGAGAGAGTCTATTTTCACAGGATTGAATAATTTTAAGGTCATTACTATTTTCGATGATACATCCAATCAGCAATTTGGATTCACACAAAAAGAAATGGACTCACTATTATCAGATTATCAGGCAGAGGCATATCGGGATAAAGTGAAGGAATGGTATGACGGATACCAGTTTGGTAGCTGTGATATCTATAATCCATGGAGTGTTTTAATGTATATAGAAAAGCTGAATAAGACGCATCTGCATGAGCCGGAATCGTTCTGGGCGAACACCAGTGGTAATGATATTATTTACCGGTATATAAAAGAAGCAAATCCCAAAATGCGGGAAGAGTTTGATATACTGGTATCCGGTGGAGTGATAGAAAAACCAATCAAGGATACGATAACCTATAGGGAAATGGATCAGATAAACAACGTTTACAGTTTTCTGTTATTTACCGGTTATCTAAAGGCAATTAAATGTGTTGATAATGAAAAAAGGATGTATCGGTTATCAATACCCAATAAGGAAATCAAGCAAATCTATGTGTCTATATTCAGTGAATGGTTCAATGAACAGGTAGAACATAATGGTACATCTTTTGTAGAGGCATTACGGAAAGAACAGATAAGGGAAGCAACTGAAATATTAAATAACGTATTATTTCAAAGCATCAGCTATTTCGATTATGATGAGAAATTCTATCATGGACTTCTGCTTGGAATGTTGAATGACTATATAGTGGCTTCAAATAAGGAGTACGGATTAGGCAGAGCGGATATTGCAATTCTGCCGCGTTCTATAATGGATAGAGGACTGATATTGGAGTTAAAAATTGCGGCATCAATGGCAGAAGTAAGATCAATGGCGCAAAAAGCCTGTGAGCAAATTCGGCAGAAGAAATATATGGAGGGGCTGTTAGCGAATGGATATGAGGATGTGATTGGATACGGTATTGCATTTTATAAAAAATCGTGTGTCATTACAAAGGTATAGTGAGATGAAGCTGTAATCGTGGATAAATGAAAAGGGGAGGATTCTATAGCAGGGGTCCTCTTTTTTTACATGTATTTCTGTAAAGCATAAGAAATCCTTCGAATGAAAACGTATCGCTCCTTCTCCATCTTGAGCTGCATATTTATTCAAGATACCGGCAGTTTCAATTCCTCATTTTACTTAATAGAATTACGTTATATTATAGCTGCTTTATTTATGAACTAAAATATATACAACTTAGCCTACTTTGGTGATGCACATTGTATGCATATTCAGATTTGTATTACGACGGATTATCGTAAAAAGAAAAATTATTCCTCACTCCATCTTTGAAAATTTTACTATATACTTTAGGTGTAAGGAGGAAAAACAATTTGTGAGAAAATTACGCTGGAGTATTTGGGGACTGGATTTAATTGCAGAAGAATTTGCTTCTGCACTGGAACAAAAGCAGTTGCCATATAGTATCATATGTGAGCATGATGAACAGACTGCAACATTTATAAGAAAGCATGAGAATGTTCATGCATATAAAAATTTGGATGATATGCTGGCTGACAATTCTGCAGATATCATATATATTTCATCATATGGACATAGACATTTTTCATGTATCATGCAATGTCTGGAAAAGGGGAGGCATGTACTTTGTGAGAAATCCATGTTTACAAATTTTGAAGAGGCACAGGAAGCCTTTGCATACGCAGAAAAGCAGAAGCTGTTTCTAGGTGAGGCGAATACTGTTTTCTATATGCCTTTATATAAAGAAATCAGTAATGTAATGCAAAATGGCAGGATTGGCAAGCTGAAAATGATACGTGCAGATTTTGGCAGCCTGAAAGAAGAAACGGAAGAAGCAGCTATCTATCGAAAAGACTATGGAGGCGGAGCATTGCTGGACATCGGCATCTATGCGCTGAGTGCTGCACTGAAGCTAATGGGTACGGATATTGAAACTGTATCGGCAATCGGGTTTAATCATCCGTATGGCGTTGATGAGCGTTGGACAATCCTGCTGAAAAACACACAGCAGATTCTGGGATGTTTGGACATATCCATTCGCAGTAAGCTGGATAAACGTCTGATTATAGCAGGAGAACGTGCATACATAGAGATTTACGATTATCATAGAGGGGATCATGCGGTTATCGTATATCCGGATGGAAGTAAAGAAAGTATAACATGCGGAAGCACAGCGCAGGCTGTTTTGTATGAGATAGAGAAGGTTCAGGAATATGTATGTGCAGGCTGTCAGGATCCCAATCGCTTCGTAACAATAGAAGCTATGAATATAATGAAGCAGATTTATAGAAATGAGGGCAAATAAAATGAAAAACTGGGGTATAATCGGACTAGGCAATATTGCAGAGGAATTCGCACAGAATATGGTGAGAATGCATCCCATTTATGGTGCTGCAGCGAGGGATGTGAAGAAGGCGGAGACATTTCAAAGGAAATATAATGTACTTCATATCTATTCCTCCTATCAGGAGCTGTTGGAGGATGATGCGATTGATATTGTCTATATCGCTACTGTAAATGCACAGCATTTTACAAATATCATGGAATGTTTACAGCATGGAAAGCATGTTCTCTGTGAGAAAGCAATCTGGGGTAATTATGAAGAACTGGTAACAGCATATCATTATGCCAAGGATCATAACCTTTTGCTTTGTGAAGCTATGACGATTTATCATATGCCGTTGTTCAAAAAAATATCAGAGATGATCGATAAAGGCGTTCTTGGAAAAATCAAGCTGGTTGAAGCAGATCTGGGAAGCTTGAAAGAAGATGATCCGACAAACCGCTTTTTTTCAAAAGAGCTTGGTGGTGGCGCTATGCTTGATATTGGCACCTACACACTGTCTTTCCTTCGCTATTTTCTGAAAGGTAATATAACCGGTATAAAGCACGTTATGCATAAATATCCAACTGGTGTAGATGAGATGTGGGGCATTGCGGTAACAACGGATCAAGATGAAATCGGAAATGCAAATATCACCTTTCGGGCAAAGCTGCCAAAACGAGGGGTGATCGCAGGAGATAAGGCATACATAACAGTATATAATTATGTTCGTGCACAGGAGGCACAGCTTACATATCCGAATGGTGAAACAGTTTTGATTCAGGAGGGGAAGACAGAGCAGGCATTGGAATATGAAATTAAGGATATCGAAGATTATCTGGATAATCCGGAGAATGGTAAGGATTATATGCGGCTTACGCTTGATGTCGTCCGCTGCATGGATTCATTGTTAAGACAGGAGAACCTGATGTAATACATGATAGGAGCTGATGAAGTTGCTGAAAAAAGGTACTGAAGACATCATCCGTTTGCTTTTGGATTTTCAAAAGCCGATTACAATCAAGGAACTGGCAGAGCGGCTTCATATGTCTGAAAAGACAGTATGGAACAGAATTAACGCTGAAAATTTAGACGCAATGCTCGGGTCGGATGTAATGCTGGTAAGAAAGACGAATGTAGGTATGTATCTGGACGGTACAAAGGATGCATTGGATTTTCTGCGCCGTAAACTGAACGGGGCAGTGCAGCATCCGGCCATTCAGGAAGAATATCGTAGAAATAATGTATTGATGCAGCTTTTAAAGGCGAATCTTCCTTTGCCGATTCAGGAACTATCAGAAACCTATCTGGTTTCCCGTAAAACGATGTTACAGGATCTTGATTGCTTACAGCAGCAGCTGAATCAATATCATTTACAGCTGATCCGAAAACAGAATGCAGGTGTTAGCATTACCGGTGATGAAATTAGTCGCAGACAGCTGTTGGAACGAACCATATTACATCAGAGTGTTTATTATAAGGATTCGCATCATAAAAGCATTGTTTTTGATGAAGGTGTTGCAAAGGTGCTTCAGGATATAGCGTTTGATGTATATCTTGAAAATGCAATATCTCTGGTAAAGGAGATTCAAAAAGAGCTGGTTGGAAAATTCACTGATGAGGGTAGTAAGGAAATCATCCTGCAAATATTGATCAGCAATCATCGAAGCGCTCAAGGCATCTATATCGATAGCATTCATGAAGACCCCAGTGAAATGAACTTGCACTTTCAGGAGTTTATTCAGCTGTTTGAAAGAAATCACATGCTTCTGCATCACAATGATTATATCTATTTATGGAGACGCTGCATCAATAATCGTTTTGTGAAAACTGACGCAAAAAAAGTAGATGATAAATACCTGATTCTTGCCAGAGAGCTGTTGAGCTCCGTGGTTGATCTACAGGATAGCGAGGAAATTGATTATCTTATAAAGAATCTGGCATTTCATATATGTCAGGCAGTCAAGCGGTCAAACATCGGAATCAAAGTGAATAATCCTGTATTAAATAAAATTAAGCAGCAGTATGGAAAATTCTACTCTATGGTTCTTACCAATGTTACACAATTTGAGAAAAGCTACAATATCTCGTTAAATGAAGATGAAATAGGTTTTATCACCATATATATTTGTGCTATCTATGAAAAGAATATCAGTAATCAGTATTATAAAGTTCTATTCGTCAGTGATGAGGGTGTTGGACAGACACAGCTGTTATCTATGCAGATCATGAATCATTTTCATAATCTGCTGATTCATGATACCTGTAACAGTCTGATGCTGAATGAGCATAAGCTGGAGGACTGTGACTTTATTATCAGTACCTGTTCTTTACTTTTAAAGCACGAATATATGGAAAAGCTGATTCGTATCAGTAATTTTATCGGTGAAGATGATATTCAGCATATATCTGAACAGATCCTCAGAGTCGGTTCGCAAAAGCTTCAGAAAAAAGTGAAGCAGGAACCATATGATGCAATAGACTTCAAGTATTTTGAAAGTCATCAGAGAAGCAGAGAGGAAATTTTTACAACGTATCTGTCAATAGCGGAGCAGTTTGGCTATTGTGACCAAAACTATATGCAAACTGTTTTTGAGCGAGAGCAAAGAGCGTCCACTTCTATAGGAAAGCGTATTGCAATTCCGCATGGGGATGATGCTCATATCATGAAGCCGGCAGTATTTATTGTGCGAAATGATGTCCCAGTAGACTGGGGTAATGAACAGGTTGATATTGTTTTGTTCCTGATTCTAAAATTTACAGATATTCAGCAAAATAAGCGGTTCTTTATGCGACTATACAGCTGTATTGAAAAAAGTGAGCTAATCCGGACAATTGACGGACCGGAAAAGCTGGATATATTAAAACACTATATTATGGAGGGTGGAAACGGATGAATATGGAAGATGTTATTGTAAAGCAGTGTATACTGCTAAAAAAAGATGTACAGAGCAAAGAAGATGCATTGCATATGCTTGCGGATTGTTTGAACGAAGAAGCCTATATTACTGATTCATCAGCATTTTTAAAAGACATTCATAAACGTGAGGAAGAGTTCTGTACGTATGTAGGGCATGAAACGGCAATTCCACATGCTATCAGTGCATGTGTGAGTAAGGCAGGTATTGCATTTTTACGCAGTGATAAGGCATTTCAATACGGATCATCGGATGAAACGGTGAAGCTGTTATTTATGCTGGCGATACCAAAAGATTCAAATGAGCAGCATCTGAGAATGCTGAGTGCACTGGCTACAAAGCTGATGCACAAAGAATTTCGAGAGCAGTTATTACATGCAAAGAGTATATCTGATGTATATGAGATACTGATGCTTCATTAAAACAGGCGAACCATCCGTGAAGGGCCCCATGGATTGTTGCATAAATGAATGAGAAAGAGAGGAGTTTCTATGACAAGATTTGTGGCAGTTACAACCTGTCCGACTGGAGTAGCGCATACATATATGGCAGCGGAAGCAATCAAGGAAGCTGCGGAAAGCAAGGGTATTCAGATAAAAGTGGAAACACAGGGAGCACTTGGCTCTGAGAATACATTGAATGAGCATGATATTGCGCAGGCTGACGTCGTCATTATCGCAGCGGGGAAAGGGGTCAATAAGGATCGGTTTTACGGGAAGAAGGTTTATGAGGTTGATGTATCAAGAGCATTAAAGGAAGCAGAGAAGGTGATTGATGAAGCGCTGCATCTGGGGGATGCGTATATTTTGAAGAATACCTCAGAAGCATCTGCAGCAGCAAGCGGTTCTAAAAAAAATGAGGAGAACAGACTGACAGGTGTGTATAAGCATTTAATGACCGGCGTAAGCTTTATGATTCCAGTTGTCGTTGCCGGAGGTATTCTACTTGCGATAAGTTTTATCTGGGGGCTTGATTCAGCCTCTAAAGACAGTGCCAGCTATAATGCATTTGCAGCTGCATTGAATGCGATTGGCGGAGGTGATGGGGCTCTGGGACTTATGGTGCCGGTATTGGCAGCTGGTATTTCCTTCTCCATTGCTGATCGTGCCGGTATTACGGCAGGTCTGATGAGCGGCTGGATTGCAAAAACAATCGGTGCCGGATTCTTAGGCGGAATGATTGGCGGTTTTGTCGCAGGCTATATCACATTATATCTGGTTAAGTATATTCGTCTTCCAAAGAGCATTGAATCAATCAAAGCTGTATTGATTATACCCGTGCTTTCCGTTGGAATATCCTGTCTTTTAATGACATTCGTGATTGGAACACCGGTAACAGCTCTGCTGGAAGCACTTGAGGGCTGGCTGAATAGTCTGGGTACAGGAAATAAGGTTTTGCTTGGTGTCATTACTGGATGTATGATGGCGGCTGATATGGGCGGACCTTTGAATAAATCAATTTTCGCTTTCAGTATGATTGCCTTTGCGGACGGAAATTATATGCCGTTTGCGGCTGTAATGGCCGGTGGTGTAACACCTCCGCTTGCTCTGGCATTATCTACAATCATATTTAAGAAAAAATATACAAAGGAAGAACGTGAGCTTGGTAAATCAGCATGGATACTGGGGGCAAGCAATATTACAGAAGGAGCAATTCCGTTTGCTGTAGCAGATCCTCTTCGTGTAATTCCATGTATTATGGCTGCAAGTGCGGTATCGTCTACTCTTTCACTGATGTTTGATTGTGGATGTCGTGTACCGCATGGAGGTCTGTGGGCAACGCTGATTCCGAATGTGTTTACGAATCCGGTCATGTGGGTGGTTGGCATTGCCTGCGGTACGATTGCAGGTGCTGTCCTGCTCGGGCTGGTTAAGAAGGAAAAGGGGAATGTCTGATGCTTTATAACATGAAGGACCTTCTGGTAAAAGCGAGGGAGCATCAGTTTGCAGTTCCTGCTTTCAATATCAGTAGTCTGGATATATTTCAAAGTGTGCTGCGCAGTGCGGAAGAGCTTCGTGCTCCTGTAATTCTGGAAGTGCATCCCGATGAATTGTCTTATATCGGAGAAGAGTTTATACAGATGATGAAATTGCGGATGTGTAATTCCAGCATACCATGTGTTCTGCATCTGGATCACGGCAGTGAATTAAAGCATATCATAAAGGCGATTCATGCAGGCTTTACCTCCGTCATGATTGACGGTTCGCGGCTTGCTTATGATGATAATGTCAGAATTGTGAAGCAGGTTGTATCGCTTGTACATCCTCTGCATATCTCAGTAGAGGCAGAGCTTGGAACGATCGGAGCTACCGGTGTATCTTTTGAAGGTGGTGCAAGTGAGATTATTTATACGGATCCAGAAACTGCAAAAGAATTTGTTGAAGAAACCGGCATTGACACATTAGCTGTTGCAATCGGTACAGCACATGGTCTCTACCCGAAAGGCTTTGATCCCAAATTACAGCTTGAATTGCTAAAAGAGATTGAGCAAGCTACAGATTTACCATTGGTATTACACGGCGGCAGTGGTAATCCGGATCATGAAGTAGAAGAGGCTGTAAGATTAGGAATCTGTAAGGTTAATATTTCAAGTGATGTAAAAAGTGCATATTTTCAGGAAGTAAAACATTATATGGATAAGCATCCGCAGGAGTATGAACCGAATGTTATTCTGAAGAATGCGCAGATTGCAGCTGATAGGGTTGTGAAGCATAAGCTTCAGCTGCTGCATACAGTCGGTAAGGCAGTATTGTATACTGAGAATTGATTTGACTGCTATCACGATGATTATTTAAATTTAGGCTTATGAGTAGTTTTGTATGAAAAAGGAATTTATAATCAGGAAAATTAGTAGTACTTATAAGAAAGATTAAGTCAAAAGTATATGGAATGTATTAAAATTAAGTTTTATCATATAAGTGACGCAAATAGAAAACGGAAGACAGCATAGGTGCTTTCCTCCGTTTTTTTTAATAAATCGTATCGCTTATGTAAATTGCTTATCTTCTTCTCATTTAATTCTAGCATGTAAGTCATAGAATGTATTTTTGTATTGTTTACTTTAATTTCTCTATAACTGTTTTCAAAGACTCCATAGCACCAGTGATATTATTACGAACATTTAATTTGTTTAGGTCGTAAGTTTCGTGCTTAACCTTTTTTTGAGCGGGTAAATCAATCTCTCTTAACCCATCGCCCATATCAAGAAAAGCATATAAATCTTTACCTTTATAGTACTTCATCAGGGCGAGATAGCTTTTTCCCGCTTCTATTTCTATATCAGGTTCAAATGTCGCATTATAATCGCGATTCTCTCTTTTTTTACGGTATTCCTTTGTTGTTTCATTATAAAAATCGGGGTTTCTTATCTGTTCATATTCATTGATAGGAATGAAACCACCTTCCTTTGCATATGTGTAAATGCTGTCTTCTTTTATAGTTCCATGAATCGTTTGATCAACAAGAAATTTTCCGTAAGTAATTGGTGCAGCATCGAAAAGGTTCATATCTGAATAATCTATGCTAATGACGTTTATAATTGCAATATCTGTAGCTGCTTTTTTCAAATCTTTTTCATCGCGGGATAGAGTACAACGAATAAGCTCATTCAGCTCACTATTCTTTCGTATTTCATCTGAGATAAAGGTGGAGGTAGGGTATTCTTTGACTGCAGGTTTTATAGGAGCTTTTTCATCTTTCATAGAGTATCCGCTTAACAATATAAACAATATAGAAATAATTATTCTTTTCATTGTGTTCTCCTTTGTTGGATATAATAATTTGATAGAAAGCAGCTATTACTATGTTAATTTACATATTCAGATAATGATCATATGTATTCGTAGGATTGTTTTTCAGCTTTAAATCTTCTATCTGCAATACATCTTTTTTTACTGATCTGAGTTGTATAGGCAAATGGTTTTTTCTTAATCTAATTTTAAAGCCAAGAATTGCATAATACGTTTTGTTTATGATTCCATTCTTTATACATTTATTTATTAGCAGTATAGTCTATATCGCCTGTATATGCTCCTGATGAGTGAAACCAATAGTAAGTGTAAAAAACATCTCTTAAAATTTTAGCAGTATTTACCCAATTAGGGATTGAGCCAAAATTAGTTTCTCAATACAAACATCAAAACAACGCTAATGTAAAAGTGTAGCAGAAAAGAATGCTTTTTCATATCTTTTTTCCATTACTTACTGAAGAGGTATGACAATTGAAATGCACCGACTCTTTTTAATCATATAGTGAATAAGCTTATTTGTAAAGAAGAGCTGTCTTTTAAATGAATTTAATATCTCTAAATCAAACATACTTTAGCAAGACTTTAAGGAAATGAAGGAAACAACTCAGTCTCATTTTTTTTACGAAAGTCCAAATAAAAACAAATATTATAGTCATTTCTCTGTTAAATTTAAAATAAACAGAAATACTTGAAAGCATTATTATTTTTAATAGATATTTCATTTACAAAAGACGAGTATTTTCACTAAGCATAGAATTAGTGCTGATTGAAAAAAACATAAAGAATAATCATTTCCAGTGCATACATAATATATAGGAAAGCACTTGAAAAAGGTGGTGAAAAAATGCACAAAAGGGGGAAAAAGCAGGGTGTTCATGGTATAATAAAAACAACGTGGCCAGAATTTATACAATTCGTTTGAATTGTCTGTCTACTGTTGGAACGGATTATGGTACGCTATATCCGTATTGATTATGTAAGGAGATTATTATGCTGAAAGTCTTACAACATCCATTGATTACGCATAAGCTGACACAGATGCGTAAAAAGGAAACCGGAACAAAGGATTTCCGCCAGAATCTGGATGAGATCGCAGGTCTGATGGCTTACGAAATTTCCAGAGATTTCCCGCTTCAGCCAGTCGAAATCAACACACCTGTCGCAAAGACCACAACCTATGAGCTTGCGAAGGAAATCGTACTGGTACCGATTCTACGTGCAGGTCTTGGTATGGTGAATGGAATCTGTGATTTGATCCCTACCGTCAAGATTGCACATGTGGGGCTGTATCGTGATGAAGAAACACTGGAGCCTCATACATATTTTGAAAAGTATCCGAAGGAAGTAAAGGACGCTATCGTCATGATTGTTGATCCGATGCTGGCAACCGGAGGAAGTGCAATCGCCGCCATTGACATGGTAAAGAAACAGGGCGCTAAGAATATCCGCCTTGTCTGTCTGGTCGGAGCTCCGGAGGGTGTGAAGGCCGTGGAAGAAGCACATCCGGAAGTGGATATCTATCTTGCGGCACTGGATGAAAAACTGAATGAAAAAGGGTATATCGTACCCGGACTTGGAGATGCAGGAGACCGTATTTTCGGTACGAAGTAGTCATGAAGGAAGCGTATGAGGCTATGCGGCTGATGTTTACCATGGCACTTGCCTGTGGGGCAGCGGTATGGATCGGTGCTTGGCTGGATGATGTATTTCATACCTCGCCATGGTGTCTTCTGATTCTGTTAGCCTACGCCATCATCTCCAGTTTGTATCTGATGATTCGAAAGCTGGGTGATGATCATGAATGAAACAAGGAAAATGGGAATGGAGATCCGTATACTTACGCTGCTGCTCTGTGCGGCAGGCTGTGTGGTCTGCATCATCCTGTTTCCCGGAGCCTGGAAGCAGGGCGTTATGGGTATTCTGATCGGCTCCTTAATCGGTATTATGGGCTTCAACATGATCCAGAACATGGTTGGGCACATTGACGGAGAACTGGCGGATATCAAATCCCGTGCATTTCGCTCCTATACGCGAAGATATATGCTGTATGCCGTTATCTTTGCCTTAAGCGCCATCGCAGGTGCGCATATCGCGGCTCTGCTGGTGGGAATGCTGCTTCATAAGTGCAGTATTCTGATTTACAGCTGGAAACACAGAAAGGAGGATGAGTAGTGGACGATAAGTTTGACGGAATCGTTTTGACACTGTTTGGACACAACATCGAATTTCAGCAGTCGATTATCAACTGGCTGATTCTCTGTGTGCTGTTTTCCATATTCTTTATCTGGGCCGGCAAAAAGTTTGAAAAGGCCGATGTTCGAAAGGCGCCGTCGGGAATACTTCTGATTACAGAAATGATTACCGGGCTGTGTACCAATATTATCGGGGATAACCTGAAGCATGAAACGAAGCATTATCTGTCGTTTCTGGGTACACTGACCATGATGATGGCCGTCAGCAATCTTTTGGGACTTCTCGGACTGCAGCCGCCGACATCCAATTTGAGCTTCAATGTTACCCTTGCACTGATGATGTTTCTGACCATTCAGTATAACGGTATCAAAAAAGGCGGGCTTGGCGCACGTCTGAAGGAGCTGACGGAGCCGATGTGGCTGCTTACACCATTGAATGTCATTGGTGAGCTGGCACTACCGATTTCGCTTTCCATGCGTTTGTTTGGAAACATACTGGCAGGCTCCATTATTATGCTGCTGGTGTATACAATGATGCGAAGCTTTCTCCCGTTTGGAGTGCTCGGATACATTGCGACACCGTTTCTGCATGCGTATTTTGATGTGTTCTCAGGTCTGATACAGACCTATATCTTCTTCACGCTGGCAAGCTTCTTCCTTAGTGAACAGGTTGCCCCGGAAGAATAACAAATGATGTTAACAGGAGGAAAAAATTATGGAATTCAATGAATATTTTGTACAGGGTATGGCACTGTTAGGTGCAGGTATTGCAATGATCGCCGGGTTAGGTCCTGGTATCGGACAGGGTATCGCTGCCAGCAAGGGTGCGGAAAGTGTTGGACGCAATCCGGATGCTGCAGGTAAGATTCGTTCCATCATGGTACTTGGTATCGCTTTGGCGGAAACAACCGGTATCTATGCATTGATTGTTGCCTTGATTCTAATCTTCATGAAAGGGTAATGTCATTCATCATGAAGTTATGAAGAAAGGAGGTATTCGCATAGTATGGATTTTGATATAAATGCCTATCTGCGGCTGAATCCGATGGATATGATCATGGTCTGTGTATCAACGCTGATCATCATCGCTATCGCAAAGCATTTCTTCTGGGACAAGGTGCTTGCCTATCTCGATGCACGCAAGGCTGCCATTCAGGCAGATATTGATGCAGGTACGCAAAGCAGGGAAGCAGGAGAACAATACAAGCGCCAGTATGAAGAGCAGATGGCCAATGCCCGCGGCGAGGCTCATGAAATACTGGAAAGTGCCAAAGCCAATGCCGTTCAGGAGAAACGTGAAATTCTGGCTGCCGCAAGAGGTGAAGCCGAAGCGGTCAAGGAAAAAGCACGGAAGGATATCGAGCGTGAAAAGGTACAGGCTCGTGCAGAAATGAAGGATGCAATCGTGGATGTGGCATTTGAAGCCGCAAAACAGATTGTTAATAAAGAACTGGATGAAAGTACACATAAGCAGTACGTGGATGATTTTATCGAGCATGCAGGTGATGAGTCATGGCAGGCATAGCAGCAAAAAGCTACAGTGATGCACTGTTTGCACTTGCACAGGAGGAGCAGAAGCTGGATACATTCAAGGCAGATGTATGCATGATGGATGAACAGCTGAAGGCGTATCCCGATTTCATGCGGGTACTGACGCATCCCAAGATTCACAAGGAAGAAAAGAAACAGACGCTTGCGTCTGTCTTCGGCAGTGAAGTCGATCATATGGTTTTGAACTTCGCAAAGCTTTTGATTGACAAAAGCCGTTTTCAGAGTTTTCACGATATTACCAGAGAGTTTGTAAAGCAGTATAACAAGGTAAACAATATCGAAGTGGCACATGTCCGTACGGCAAAGAAGCTGGATGCTGCGGAAATTAAGCGTCTGAAATCCATGCTGGAGGAAAAGCTTTCGAAAACTGTGGAATTACACATACAGGAGGATCCGGATCTGCTTGCGGGACTGCGCATAAAGATCAATGATATGGTTCTGGATAATACCGCCAGAAGCCGTATGGATAATCTGAAACAGCTGGCACAGAGTGAGCCTGTGCAGGAAAGTTAGAGGTGAGTGCGAGTGAGCTTAAAGCCAGAAGAGATAAGTAAGCTGATCAAGGATCAGATTCGTAGATATGATGAGGATCTGGAAATCGATGAAACTGGTACGATTATCACCGTTGGTGACGGTATCGCGCTGATTTACGGTTTACAGAATGCGATGGCCGGTGAGCTGCTTCGTTTTCCCGGAGATATTTATGGAATGGTACTGAACCTGGAGGAAGAGCACGTCGGTGCTGTTTTGATGGGGGATGACTCCAACATCCGTGAAGGCGATGAAGTAAAACGTACCGGTCGTATCGTAGAGGTTCCCGTTGGGGACGGTATGCTGGGACGTGTTGTCAATGCACTTGGACAGGCAATTGACGGAGGAGAACCGATTAAAAGTGATAAGTTTCGTCCGGTAGAGCGTGTGGCACCCGGTGTTATGACAAGAAAAAGTGTACATCAGCCGATTCAGACCGGCTTGAAAATCATTGATTCCATGATTCCAATCGGTCGCGGTCAGCGTGAGCTGATCATCGGAGATCGCCAGACGGGAAAAACGGCGATTGCCATTGATACGATTATCAACCAGAAGAATAACAATGTAAAATGCATCTATGTTGCCATTGGTCAGAAGGCCAGTACGGTAGCACAAATCGTAGAAAAGCTGCGTTCCCACGGTGCCATGGAGTATACGACCATTGTATCCTCCACCGCAAGTGAACCGGCTCCGCTGCAATATATTGCGCCGTATGCAGGTTGTGCAATCGGCGAGGAATGGATGGAAAACGGTGATGATGTGCTGATCGTTTATGACGATTTGAGTAAGCATGCGGTTGCCTATCGTACCATGTCCCTGCTGCTGAAGCGTCCGCCTGGGCGTGAGGCATATCCGGGAGATGTCTTCTATCTGCATTCCCGTCTGCTGGAGCGTGCGGCAAAGCTGAATGATGAGCTTGGCGCAGGAAGTCTGACAGCTCTGCCAATTATTGAAACACAGGCTGGAGATATTTCCGCCTATATTCCGACAAATGTTATTTCCATCACCGATGGACAGATCTTCTTGCAAACGGAGCTGTTCAACAGTGGTGTACGTCCTGCCGTTGACAGTGGTCTGTCCGTTTCCCGTGTAGGTAGTGCGGCGCAGATCAAGGCAATGAAGCAGGTGAGCGGTTCCCTGAAACTGGAGCTTGCGCAGTTCCGTGAGATGCAGGCCTTTGCGAAATTCGGAAGTGATCTGGATGCGGCTACAACGGAAACACTTGCCCACGGTGAGCGTTTGACGAAGCTGCTGATTCAGAATCAGTATGATCCGCTTCCGGTAACCCATCAGGTGTTATCACTGTTTGCGGCGAAAAACAAATTTCTGAAGCCGGTTAAGGTGGAGGATGTTCAGATGTATGAAAAAGAAATGCTGAAGTACATGGAGCGAAACCATGCGGACATCTTAACGGAAATCGAAGAAAAGCAGGCGCTGGATGATGCACTGAGTGCAAATATTAAGGCTGCACTGCAGGCGTTTGAAGCTGAATTCAAGAATATGATAGAAGGATAATGTATGGCAGCAGGTAAACTGGAGATCAAAGCGCGCATCCGCTCTGTTGAATCTACAAAAAAGATTACAAAGGCGATGCAGCTGGTTGCCACCAGTAAGCTGAAGAAACAGAAACAGTACATGGAAGAGAATCGGGAATATGCATATTATCTGAAAGAAACTGTGCAGGAAATCCTGTCTTCCATCGAGCATTCCAGACATCCGTATCTGCAGAAGCAGGAGGGGAAGCCGTATACCATCGTCTTTACAAGTGACATGGGGCTGTGCGGCGGCTATAATGCCAACATCTTCCGTATGCTGCAGCATGAAATCGGCAATGAGGGTGACTTTGTCATTATCGGAGCACGTGGAGCCAACTGGATTCACAATAAGGATTTCCATGTTGTGCAAAGCGAAACGGATCTGGAAGAGGACTGTTACAGTGAGCTGGTTGGTGTAGCTGATCATGCATTGGAACTGTACCGCAAACAGGAAATATCGGAAATACGTATCTTATATACACACTTTGTTAATTCTGTAACCTTTGAACCGAAGCTGATTACGCTGCTTCCGGTGGAAAAGGAAGAACGAGAGAAAGCAACGACTGCAGAAACCATCTTTGAGCCTGCAGGTGACCGGATTCTGGACACCCTGGTTCCGATGTATGTGCGTTCCCTTTTATACAGCTACTTCCTGGAAACGAAAACAAGTGAACAGGCAAGCAGGCGTATGGCAATGGAAAGTGCAACGGATAATGCAGAGGAGTTGAAGGAAACTCTCGAATTACAATTCAACCAGGCTCGACAGGCCGCAATTACCCAGGAAATAACGGAAATTGTCGGCGGTGTCAACGCTATGGAATGAAAGGAGCAGCCATGAGTAAGAATACAGGAAAAATCGTACAGGTCATTGGTCCGGTAGTCGATGTTGCATTTGAGAACGGTGATCTGCCGCAGCTATTGACCGCTATTGAAATTCCTCTGAAAGACAGTGAATCTTTAGTTGTCGAAGTTGCTCAGCATATCGGTGATGAACGTGTCCGCTGTATCGCCATGGGTGGTACAGACGGTCTGGTTCGTGGAATGGAAGCCATTGATACAGGATCCGCAATCCGTGTACCGGTGGGAAAAGAAATTCTGGGAAGAATGTTTAATGTCCTTGGACGTGAAATTGATGGTCTGGGACCTGTTGGAACGGAGAACACACTGCCGATCCACAGACAGGCACCGGGCTTTGAGGAGCAGCAGACATCCGCAGAAATGCTGGAAACAGGAATTAAGGTCATTGACCTGCTATGCCCATATTCCAAGGGTGGTAAGATTGGTTTGTTTGGCGGTGCGGGAGTAGGTAAAACCGTACTGATTCAGGAGCTGATCCATAATATCGCCAAGGAACATGGTGGAATGTCCGTCGTTACCGGCGTAGGGGAGAGAACCCGCGAAGGAAACGACATGTATCATGAAATGAAGGACAGCGGCGTCCTTGATAAGACCGTGCTGGTGTACGGACAGATGAATGAATCTCCGGGTGCCAGAATGCGTGTCGGTCTGACCGGTCTGACGATGGCGGAATACTTCCGTGATCATGACCATCAGGATGTGCTGCTGTTTATTGATAATATCTTCCGTTTTACCCAGGCGGGAAGTGAAGTAAGCGCCCTGCTGGGACGTATGCCGAGTGCAGTAGGCTATCAGCCGACACTTGCGACAGAAATGGGACAGCTGCAGGAGCGTATCACATCCACGAAGGATGGTTCCATTACCTCTGTTCAGGCAATTTATGTGCCTGCGGATGACTTGACAGACCCGGCTCCGGCTACCGCATTTACCCATCTGGATGCGAAAACGGTTCTGGACCGTGACATTGCGGCACTGGGAATTTATCCGGCTGTTGATCCGCTGGAATCCAGCTCCCGTATATTGGATCCGCTTGTTGTCGGAGAAGAGCATTATGAAGTTGCCCGCGGAGTACAGACGATTTTACAGCGCTATAAGGAGCTGCAGGATATCATTGCCATTCTGGGTATGGACGAGCTGAGTGAGGAAGACAAGATTATTGTCAACCGTGCCCGCCGTGTCCGTAACTTCCTGTCACAGCCATTCCATGTTGCGGAGGTGTTCTCCGGAATCAAGGGCTGCTATGTATCCCGTGAGGATACCGTGCGAAGCTTCAAGGAACTGCTGGCTGGGAAATACGATGACCTTCCGGAACAGGCCTTCATGTTCGCATCAACGATTGAAGAAGTTGTCGAGAAAGCCAAGGCTCTGGAAAACTGAGTATGATCAAAATCAAGATCATTACGCCGCTGGGTCTTTATAAGGAAGGCGAAGTCGGCGGCGTGCATGTACGGACGGTGGAAGGAGAAACGACAATTCTTCCCAACCACATGCCAATCGTTGCAATGCTGACAACATGCAAATGTTCTCTTATGGAAGGCAATGAATATAAGGATTATGCGATTGCCGGCGGACTGCTTCAGTTTGCGGATAATGAAATGCGAATTCTTGCGGATGCGATTGAAGGCCGTGAGGAAATTGATATCGAGCGAGCCAGACGTGCAAAACAACGTGCTGAGGAGCGTTTGAAGAAAATGGATAACCGCACCAGCATTAAGCGTGCTGAGGTCGCATTGGCAAAAGCAATTAACCGTATCAAGGTTTACGGTGGTTAACATTATAGGGATATCAGAATCATCTGGTATCTCTTTTTTGTTAAGTGAAGCAATTGAAAAAATTCATGATTTGTTTACTTTTCAGCGTACCTGCAAAATTATATGTTATGCTATGGCTACAGGCAATGTATAAGACTCTATGGTAAAGGATACAGTGAGTTCTTTAACTGGCAGATCTATGATGCATTCAGCCTGCTTGCGGATTTCATGCAAAGCGCTGATAAACGTATGATCGGTAATTGAGCTGGTGTAAGTACACTGAATCTTCCGCAAAAAAAAGAATATAGAAGTCTGTATTGATACATCCGGGAAAAGCAGTCTTACTGAAAAGGATATCACTCTTTTCAATAAGCAATAACCTAAGCATAAAACGTGTATCTATATTCCAACCTATTGGTTTTAACTGTTCCCTGACATGCTTAAAAAATCCGTGATGTAGAAGCGTTTTTTCTAGCTTGCGGATGTAGACGCAAAAGGGAATTCAAATATCTATGAAATACAACAGTATTTGAATTCCCTTATGTATATGTATTCGTTATGGACGAGGTCCTGTAGAACTATAAAAGTTTACTTCCTTCTTCTCAACCTGTCAAAGCCAATTTGTATGAGGACAATCAGAAAAGCGATGAGCATATTCTCCAATGAGGCTGACCGGTTGAAAACCATCATGATCGCCACGATAACCGTATATTCGATTAAGTAAATTTTTCCATTCATATTCGTTCTCCTCAAAATGCTGCATGAACTGTGCTTCCACTGTTATGCAACAGCGGCATCATATGTATTCGGATACAGGGTGATCATCATATAACAGATTTCATCATCACTGATCTCAATTTCAAAGGCCTCCTCAATGGACTTGATATGGCTTCTTATTTTCTGAAAAATCTCTTTATTACTGTCCAAATAGGGCGTCTTATGGTCAAATATGATTGTCTTATTTGCTATGATACGCTCAATCATAAAACCGATATGGATAATCAATGAGAATCCGGTAGAGGCTCTGTTTTTTTCTTCATACTCCAGATCATCAAAAAGATTTTCTAAAAACTCCGCGGCAACCTTCTGAACAGCCAGTGGATTTACATACATAACATGCTGGGCCAGAAATCCTGCAGCTTCCTCTGCACTCTGGTCTGTTTTTTTATGCTTTGTCTTTTGTTCGCTTACTCCTGTTTTGTTCAGAAATTTAATGAAATTCTCCTTTTTATCATCGGTAACCAGTTCGGATATATGAAAGAAAGGGGCATCCACATCAATATGTACATTTCCAATGACTGCAACCAGATTATAGCTGTCCACGATTTCCTGATAGGTCTCATTTTTCTTTTGAAGCTCCTCATTACTTAACGCAAATACATGGATGTAGCCAAGCGAATTTTCCTTTAATATTTCAACAATCATATTTTTAAATGCGATACTTGTTCCCTGACCGGATGAACATGCGGATATGATTGCAGGCTCTTTCTCTGAGCTTGCAAAGGCAGGCTCAAAGCGGTTTTTAATCAGATATTCATTATAGGTGAGGTCAATATGCTCATTGCGATTCAGCATGATGTGCGCAAAGTCCAAAGCAATCGCTGTGGATACGTTTGGAATCGTATGTGTGGGGATACCGGTATCTCTGGTCAGCTTATGACCAAAATCCAGAAGAGAGCCCATGTCCGCCAGAATCATCACACCCTTTTTGAGATGCAGACTCTCGATTTCCTCCATAAACAGCTGGTAGCTCTGATTGACATCCTGTGTCAGCGGCATATCAAATGCCCTTACAAAATCCGTATGCAGCAGGCGGTTGCATACCTCTGCTATGCTGGATGCCGTATTGCCATGAGCAAGAATATATAAGGCAGCCTTTGATGAATTATCCGGAACAATATCACTTGTAATATTCTTGATCAGCAGCTGAAAGAACTTTTTCTCATCCGTTGGCAGACGCAGAGAAAACTTGCTTTCGATCCTGTCGATCATATCATCAACAATTGCATCACCTGTTTTCACAGGCACGGAGCTGCTCTCCGTCAGCTTTATTTTCCGCAATCTGTCAATGAGAAATTTTAAATGAAAGGCCAGAACGAGGATGCTCTGCTCCGTTATTTTTAAAGACAGGCGGTTTTGTATTTCCTTCATGACCTCCAGTGAGAAATCGACAATGCGCGGTTCAATAATCTTATAAAGCTCATCCTTGTTTACTGTTTTAAAATACATGCTGTTGAGAATTTCGTCATAATAGGAAGACACTGCGGAGGATATGCGGATTGCGACCTCATCGCTCGTCAGTCCCTGTCTGGAATAATTGCGAATCTCATCAATCAGACTGCAGTATGCTTCTTCATTCAGTACGTTTTCCTTTACATGTGTAATCTCATTGGAAGGTGTGATTACTAGGTCATAGTTGTAATTCTCATAATTGTCGGTGAAGGTGTATCCGATTTTCCTATACTTTTTATAAGCCTCTCGGATATTGTCTGACAGAAATACATAGGGAACCTTGATTTCACCGAATTCCTTGGTTTTACTTTCAAGGAAAGAGCGGGCACACAGTATTTTTATTTCAGAGGCAAGCTGTCCGATATTTTCTGTAAAATCATACAGGGTAATAGCTTTCACAATATCCGCATCAATGATATAGGTACGCTGTGTAAGGATTGCCTCCTTGGAAAAGAGATGCTCCATGATTTTCAGCTTTTCCTGTAGCGGACGCTCGCGCAGCGGCGGCAGATTGATTGTAAGCGGAATTCTGCGCTTAAAGGTTTTCAGCAGGACATCCTTCGGATTTTCTGTTGTAGCTCCAATGATGAGGATATCCGCTTTCCGTATCGTATTTGCTTCCCCCATCTTGCGGTACTGTCCGGTATCCATAAGATAGAATAACAGCTCCTGTCCCTCCGGAGGAAGTCTGTGAATTTCATCGAGAAACAATATTCCGTGATTCGCTTTTTCAACAAGACCCTCCGTTTCCTGATCCGCGCCGGTAAAGGCGCCCCGGATATGTCCGAACAGCTGTGACAGTAAAAGCTGTGGATTGTGATAGTAGTCCGCACAGTTGAATTCCACGAAGGGATATTCCTTTTCGCTCATGCCTTTTATTTTTCTGCCATAGTCATACATCGTATGCGCGAATAATGTTTTTCCAGTGCCGCTTTCTCCGGTAATCAGTGTGTGCAGCCCCTTGGGTGGATATAAAATTGCGGACTGCGCCTGCTTAATCTGTAAAGACTGGCTTCCGTCATAGCCAATCATGATGGAAAAGGAATCTGCCTCCTGTTCTTTTTTGAAAAACAGATCTCTGATTTCCTCCGGGGTATAAACACTCTTTTCCAGGGGAACATGCAGCTCCTTCTTTATGATATCCACAGGAACAAATAAAACAGGTCGGGTTTCAATTTTAATAAACAAGCCGTTCTTGACAGCCGTATTCAGCATGGTACTGACCGTCGAACGGTATGTGTTAAAGTGATCAGCGATATCCTTTGCTGTGATTCCGAAATTCTCTTTCTTCTGAATTCTGTTTTCCAGATATTCCCTTGTAATGACAGAATAGATATAATCGAATACTTCCAGCTCAGACATATCTACACCTCTTTTCTTTTATGAATGCATCGTTTGTTTTACCATGATGCAGCAGTACGTTTATTGATGAATGTGCAGTTTGCCATTGTGCAAAAGAGCACTGCAAATGCCTTTCTCTATTGTATTGCATGATATCTGTGCTTTGCTTCTGCTGTATGAAAGGCTGCAGAAAAGTACAGACAGCACCCGTTTAGGATAAAAGCTCAATCAATGAGTTCATAATCTCCTTTGGCGTTGTGGAAGCTTTAATCCGCTCCATGGATTCCTTCTCTGAAAACATTCCGACAAGCTTTTGGAGAATTGTCAGCTGATGCTCAGCACCATTCACAGCAAGCGTAAAGATGATATTTACCGGTACGGTTTCATTATCTGATCCCATTAGCGTGAAATCCACAGGGGTTTTCAGCTTTGTAATGATGATTGCCGATTTCTTAACCGTATCCCTTTCCATGGGATGAGGGATTGCAACCTTGAGTACCTCCGTGGGTAATGCTGTCGGGTACAGCTTTTCTCTTTTGATAACTGCATCCGCAAACCCTTCCTTAACATATCCCTTCCGGTATGCATCCTCACCGATTTTTTTGATAGCATCCTCAAAATCCTCTGCTTCCAGTGTTAATTCTATCAGTTCTTCAAATAATAAATCCCTTATATTGTATTTTTCCATAATTGAATACCTCCCGCTTTTTATTAAAGCAAAAATCTTGCCAAACTATGGAATTATAAGCTGATTATGAAATATATCTGAAAATTTATGAGAAAATGCTTCCCTTAAGCTCCTGTTTACCAAGGCTGAAATTTATCACTATGCTTATGCAGATAACATGCAGAGGTTGTTTGTGATACCATAGGGGCATGGAAAAGCTATGATTTACAGAGCATATTCGTTCGTGATTGAAATCTCATTTAAAATTATAGCATAGAAAATATAAAAGAAATAATAAATAAATGCAGTTATCTGTAAGCATGCATGAAAGGGATATACGTTATAAAAAGAGTGTTGGGGAATTCGGGTTACATATATAAGGAAGCATATTGGAAAAACAGCCGTTCTGTAAGACATAAGAAGAGGCATAAAAGCATTTTTGCATATAGCTTCCCTATGCTTTCTCCGGTGTAAAAACAGAAGAAAAAGTGTCTGTTCACTGGAATTGGCAAAATTTTTGCTTTATTAAATAGGCGTAAACGACCTGAAAGATGGTTAGAAAGGAGAATGAGATGAAAACAATTATCGTTGCCTGCGGAGGTGGTATCGCAACCTCGGCTACATGCGCTACAAAAATCAATATGGCGCTGGAAGAACGCGGATTGAGTAATCTGGCGAAGGCTGAGGCTGTCGATATCAAGTCACTTGATAATCTCATCAAGACTGCAGATGTCTATGTATCCATTACCCCGATGCGCGGTGTGGTACAAAGCTATGACATTCCGGTAATCAGCGGTATCCCGCTGCTGACAGGAATGGGCAAGGATGCCTGCATTGACGAGATTGTCAAAGCATTAAAGTAAAAGAAAAGAAGAGGAGAAAAAAATTATGGAAATGTTAGCTACCGTATTCCAGGGTCTTCTGGACCTGGGCGCTGCCGTATTTCTTCCGATTGTGTTATTCATTATCGGCTTGATCGTAGGCATGAAACCTGGCAAGGCGTTCTCATCCGCATTGACCTTAGGTGTTGCATTTATTGGTATCAATTTATTGATTGGGTATATGGGGGATACCGTCGGGGCTGCTTTCACAACAATCGTTGAGGGATCAGATAGTACATTAAAGTATATCGATATGGGATGGGCACCGGCCCTTGGACTTGCATGGCAGTGGCAGTATGCGTTCCTCATGTTCCCGATACAGATTGCCATCAATGTTATCATGCTGCTGCTCGGATGGACGAACTGTCTGAATGTGGATATGTGGAATGTAGGAAACAAGGTGTTTACAGCCTTCCTTGTCACAAGTGCATGCAATAATGTGATTGTTGGCTTTATCGTTGCTATTGTACAGATTATCGCGGAATTAAAGAATGCGGATTACACGAAGTATCAGATTCTGGAGCTTACCGGTGTTCCTTCTGTAGGTATGCCGCACTGTATGTTTTTAAGTAATATCTTCTTCTATCCGATTGCAAATATACTGGATAAGATTCTGCCTAATACAAAGACGTTGAATGCGCAGGAAATACGTAATAAAATCGGTATCTTCGGTGAAAATCACGTACTTGGGTTCCTGATGGGAACCATTATCGGTCTTGCGGCAGGACAGGGTTCCGGTGCATTGCTGCTCGGTGTACAGGCAGGTACTGCATTGACCTTATTCCCGATGGTTTCCAAGCTGTTTATGACCGCACTGACACCGATTTCCGATGCGGCAAGTGAATGGGTGAAAAAGAAATTCCCGGGCCGTGAGCTGATCATTGGGCTTGACTGGCCAATTCTGGCAGGTAACTCTGAAATCTGGGTTGCCATCATTCTTACAATTCCGGTTGCATTGATCTTCTCGCTGATTCTGCCGGGAAATACTGCGCTGGTTCTTGGAAATCTGATGAATGTCTGTGTTTGTGTACCACTGTTCCTGGCAATGAAGGGCGATGTGCTGAAAATGTGTATCGTTTCCTGGATCTGGTGTCCGATTTTAAGCTATGCGGCATCCGTTATGGGACCGCTCCTGACTAGTCTTGCAAATACTGCCGGAACCTACAACACCGATATCACATGGTGGGGCTGCGATATTGCGGAAATCCGTTTTGCAATATATGAAGCAGCAACCGGCAATATGATCGGTATCGTGGCATGTGTTGCTGTTGTGGCACTGGGAATTCTGTACTTCCTGAAGCTGGCACCCGCAAGAGAAAAAGCCGCAAAGGAACGTCTGGAATCCGGACAGTAAAAAAGTGTCTTTCCTTCTGTATGTTGTAATATAACTTATGGAAAAGCAGCTTATGTCGCTGCAAATTGACACAGTATCTATCATAGTAATGCAATAAGCAAAATGAAGAATGAGGTGATCCTATGAGCAGATTTCAACAGTTTTGGTGGTATATAGGCGTTTGTATGACAGCTGTCGCGCTTCTTTTATCAGTAGTGACACGCAATTGGGTGCTGGCAATACTCTGCGCCGTTTCCACTGCCGGACTGCGAAAATTAAATGACAAGGTTGAATTACCGAAGGTATATACGCAGAGGGGGATTAAAAATGAGTGGTTTACACCAGGGAGACAACAGAAATGAAAAAGATAATAAATAATCCGAATGCCGTTGTTGAAGAAATGCTGCAGGGTATTGAAATCGCGAATCCGGATGTTTTATATGACAGGGAAGGCGTTGTCATTGCCCGCAAGGAAAAAAGTGATAAGGTCGGACTTGTATCCGGAGGAGGCAGCGGTCATGAACCGGCGCATGCCGGCTATGTCGGCTATGGTATGCTGGATGCCGCAGTGAGCGGTAATGTGTTCGCATCGCCGTCCCCGGACCGGGTGCTGCGTGGAATTCAGCTTGCAGACTCCGGTCATGGTGTTCTGCTGATCATAAAGAATTATGCCGGAGATATCATGAACTTTGAAATCGCAGAAGAGCTTGCCGGCATGGAAGGTATCGAGGTTGATCATGTTGTTGTGAGGGATGATGTTGCTGTTGCGGAAAGTGATGAATCTACAGGCAGACGTGGTATTGCAGGAACAGTATTCGTGCATAAGATTGCCGGTGCGAAAGCAGAAACAGGGGCATCCCTTGCCGAGGTTAAGCGTGTTGCGGAAAAAACGATTGAGAACGTAAGAAGCTTTGGGGTATCGTTATCAGCCTGTACGATTCCGGCGGTCGGCGCATGCGGCTTTTCGATCGAGGAGGACTGCATGGAGGTCGGTATGGGCATCCACGGTGAAGCAGGTATTGAGAAAACGAAGCTGAAGCCGTCAAAGGAAATTGCGGATATCATGGTAAACAGAATCCTTGCGGATAAGGACTATGGACGTAGCGAAGTTGCAGTCATGATCAACGGTCTGGGTGCCACTCCTTTGATGGAATTATATATTTTAGCTTCTGATGTGCATACCTGGCTATGTGCCGAAGGTCTGAAGCCGGTCAAGTATTATGTTGGAAACTATATGACGGCTATTGAAATGGCAGGGGCATCCTGCAGTATCCTACAGCTGGATGAGGAATTGAAAAGGCTGCTGGAGTATCCAAGCAATACCCCGGCATTTAAGGAGATTGGATAATGGGATTTCAATTACAAACGAAGGATTTTATCCGCTATTTTCAGGAAGCCCGTGAGGTGATTGCTGCGCAGAGGGACTATGTCACGGAGCTGGACTCCACGACAGGGGATGGCGATCACTGGGTGAATGTGAATATGGGATTTGAAAAAATAACAGCTCTGTCAAAGGAACTGGAAGACATGACGCTGGCAGATATGTTCAAAAAGGTTGGAATGACGATGTATTCTGCTGTCGGAGGCTCCTCCGGGGCACTTTATGGCAGCGGATACATGGCGGCCGGAAGAGCTTGTGCCGGAAAAGCTGTGCTGGATGTACACGGTCTGTATGAGGTGTATGATGCCATGCTGCAGGAAATCATGAAACGCGGGAAAACAGAGCCCGGACAGAAAACGATGATTGATGCTTTATACCCGGCACTTCGTGCATACAGGGAAGGATTGGACGCAGGCAGGCGTGATGAAGAAATCATTCAGGATTTTATGGAAGGCGCCGCAAACGGTGCGAAGCGTACAAAGGAAATGGAAGCTGTAAAAGGAAGAGCCAGCTATCGAAGCGATAAGGGCGTAGGGCATCTGGACCCTGGAGCTGTTACGATGGCAATGCAGCTGGAATGTATGGGAAATATGATATTGAATACATTGAAATAAAAAACAGGAGGAGATACTTATGATGAAGAAAATACAATTTTATGCACCCGGTGATATCCGTGTGGAGGAGGCGGAGATACCTGCACCGAAAGCAGGAGAAATCGTTATCAAAAATGAGGTTACCTTAACCTGCGGTACAGATGTGAAAACGTATAAACGCGGATACCGCTATGAACCGCCGTTCGGCATGGGGCATGAAGCAAGCGGTGTCGTATATGCTGTCGGTGAAGGGGTTACCGGGTTTACAGTCGGTGATCGTGTGGTTGCACACAATTCGGCATCCTGTGGAACCTGTTACTATTGTAAAAAGGGACAGGAGTCCATGTGTGTGGATCTGATTCAGAATCAGTTTACCAACGGAGCCTATGCGGAGTATCAGCTGATTCCGGAAAGAATTGTCAAATTGAATACCTTCCATATTCCGGAAGGAATGTCCTATAAGCAGGCTGCACTGCTGGAACCGCTGGCTTGTGCCTTGTATGGAACGGAAATGACGAACTTTGATCTCGGTGACTACGTTTGTGTAAACGGCTGCGGACCGATCGGTCTGATGTTTGTCCGTATGTGTGTATTGAGAGGTGCACATGTTATCGCCTGTGATATGACACCGGAAAGACTGGCACTTGCGAAAAAGCTGGGTGCTCAGGAGATCATCAATATTAAGGATCTCAACGGTAAGGATCAGGCAGAGGCAGTGAAGGAGCTGACACCGGATGCGCGCGGTGTGGATGCGGCAATTGAAGCTGCCGGATTACCGGAGGTATGGCAGATTGCTCTGCGTATGGCAAGACCTGGCGGAGAGGTTCTGTTCTTCGGCGGTACGAAAAAAGGCCTGGAGGTACCTGTGGATACAACGCTTGTACACTATTCTCAGCTGACATTGAAGGGCGTGTTCCATACAACTCCACAGCATGTAAATGCAGCCTTTGAAATGTTGAAGATGGGGGCAATCAGTGCAGAGGATTTTGTACAGAATGAATACTGTATTGAGGATACTGAAAAGGCGATTGTCGAGCACGCTAGCGGTAAGGTTATCAAAAACTGCATTGTATATAAATAAAAACACAGGGAATTGAAAACTGCGTTTTATGGATGTATAATTCAACTATGAAACAGTCATTGGAAATTATACAAAATCAGAAGCAGAAATTCTCATCGAAGCTCGTACCCTCTATGGAAATCCTTGCACTTTCTCAGCATGAGCTGGAGTCCCTGGTCGATGCAAGTCTGATGGATAATCCGTTCTCTGATGTTGATCAGAATACAATATCCTTAAAGACCAGAGATGTCGATTTGGATTTTAAGCGGGTTCGGAAAAAGCAGGGTGAGCTTCAGGAGATTGCATATGCGGATGAAAGTCAGGATGATTTGTTCGAGCATGTCATCGTGCAGCTCTATCCGCATATGCAGACAAAAAAAGATGAAGAGGTTTTTACCGTATTATTAGAATCTTTGGATTCCAGAGGATTTCTTTCAGAAACTCCGGATGATTTGTGCAGATTCCTGAATATAAAGAAGGCAAGGCTGCTGCAGTATTTGCATATCCTGCAGCATGTGGATCCGAAGGGACTGGGCGCAAAGGATACCGGAGAATGCATATGCATTCAGTTATCGGAAATCGAAGGCTCCACTCTGGCACAGCATATCGTATGTTCTCATCTGGAGGCACTCAGTACAGGAGATTTTTTGAAAATTGCGAAGCTGGAGCATACCGATGTGGAGCACGTAAAGCAGGCGTTGTCGCTGATTCGTTCACTGAATCCAATACCCGCAAACGGCTTTAGAGTACGGGAGAAGACGGTGTTTATCATTCCTGATGTGTATATAAGGAAAGAAGATTCTACGTTTCTTCTGGAAATGAACGCCAGACTGCAGGATAAGCTCAGTATGAATACGGAAAACTATGAGCTTTACAAATCAGCGGCTTGCAATGCGGAAGCAAAGGCCTTTCTGAAGGAAAAGCTGAATGATTTTAAATGGCTTCAATATAGTATTTCCAGAAGGTCGGTGACGCTGAAAAAAATCATAGCCTTTCTGGTTGAATATCAGGCCGCCTTTTTCCGGACAGGAGATGAACGTGCATTGAAGCCGCTGCGCCTTGTGGATATCGCAGAACAGCTAAAAATGCATACCTCCACCATAAGCAGAGCGATTTCCGGTAAATTCTTTCAATGTGAATATGGAACCTACTCCTTTCACTTTTTAGTGCCGAGATGCTATGAACGGCAGGGAGAAGTGACAGCCTCCATAGATACTATTCGAAACGAGATTAAGGAAATCATCCGTTCTGAGGATAAACAGCATCCCTATTCCGATGAGAAAATTCATCAGCTGCTGGAGGAAGACGGATTTGTGATATCCAGAAGAACTGTAACCTTATACCGAAAGGAATGCGGCATACCGTCCTCACGGAATCGAAAGACTATCCATATATAGAAAGGATCGTCATAATGAATATTTTAGACGTAGCATTTGTAGAAGAACTCGTTGATGCCTGCCAGTATTTCTGGGAAGCAGGATGGGGAGAATATCATGCAGGAAATATCAGCTATCTTCTTTCAGATGATGAATTTGATCAGCTGAAGGAGTATATGCAGGTGTCGGCATCTGTTGATGTTGCCTTTGACACAGCTGGCTTAAAGGGAAAGGCATTTATTGTCACAAAATCCGGAGCATGCTTTCGCACAATGAAGAAAAAGTATGAACGGGATCTGGGAATCATTCAGTTCAAGGAAAACGGATATGATATTCTGTGGGGACTTGATCAGGGAAGAGGAAGACCAACCAGCGAGCTTCCCGCCCATGTACTGTGTCATCGTGCAAGGCTCACAGATGATGCAAACAACAAAATTGTAATGCACTGTCATCCTACCTACCTGAATGCAATGACGATGATTCATGAGCTGGATGAGGAAAGCTTTACACAGACCTTGTGGAAGATGAATTCCGAGTGTGCGCTGGTGTTCCCGGAAGGACTGGCAGTATTGCCCTGGATGAAATGCGGAGAAGGTCCGATCGGTCCGGCGACAGCTGATAAAATGAAGGATAAAAGGGTCGTTGTGTGGCCGTTCCATGGTATATTCTCGAGTGGCAATTCCATTTCGGATGCCATCGGCTTGATTGAGGCAATCGATAAAAATGCGCATGTATATGTTCTGGTGAAAGCCAATATGATGCATGGAATGACCGATGAAAATGTACGGGAATTGAAAGAACATTTCGGACTGAGCTGATTTCTTCAGCTTTCGATTAAGGCAAGGAAAAGGAGACAGCAACTTCTTTTCCTTTTGTCATAGAGGAAACATATGTCTCATTGGATAATGTTTTGATCAGCTTCTTTCGGAATGAAATAAAAGAGAAGGATATGAAAAGGAGAGGAACCTCATATGTTAGAGCATTTAAAAAAGGATGTTTGTGAAATTGCAAGGCGTGCGCAGAGGGATGGCTTATGTAAACACAAATCAGGGAATTTTTCTGCCCGTGATGCGAAAAGCGGCTATATTGTTATTACACCGACCAGTGTTGATCGCGAAATGCTGACACCCCGTGATATGATTGTTATGGATCTGGATGCCAATGTTTTGGAGCATGCATCCGGATTACGACCGACGAGTGAAGCCTTGATGCATTTGATGATTTATAGGACGAGAAAGGATGCGAGGGCAATCGTGCATACACACTCCATGTATGGCACTACGTTTGCTTTGTTGAACAAACCGATTCCGGCAATCGTATATGAGGTCGCAAATTTCGGGCTCACCAAGGCGCGTATTCCGGTAGCACCCTATGGCCGCCCCGGTACGATGGAGCTGGCTGATTCTGTTGTTGAGGTCTGTAAGGAGGCGGAATGCTTTTTACTGGAAAAGCATGGTACGGTTGCTTTTGATACAAGAGATATTTACGAAGCGTATTTAAAGGCCAATTACATTGAGGAGCTGGCACAGCTGTATTATAATGCGCTGACAGTACATCAGGGAAAGGAACCGGAAGCTTTTTCACAGGAGGAGCTGCAATGCTGGGAGTATCCAAAGGAAATCAGCTTCGCTGATGAATAATGTCAGTCAGTTTTTAGCGCGGAGGGGGATTCTCTATAGGTTAATGCGCCCTTGTGTGTTATGGAAATGCATAAGGAATCCGGATATGTATGTTCATGCTGTGTGTGTCATCTGATATTGCTTTTCAACAGAAAATGCAGGTATGAACAATATAGGAAGTGAAAGCCCAATTCTGGGCTTTTTCTTGTGTCTGGCGGCATTGTATTTCGTCGGCACATATACGAAATGTTTGAAATAGGCAGAAATCCAATGCGAATGCTATGGATAAGCCGGAATCAGGCTTTGCCCTTGTGACAAAGGCTGACAGTATGCTACAAGACATCGTCTGTCACAGCTTTTTAACGATACACAAAAGTATGAATTTGTTTTATCGTCAACGTCAGCTTTTTTCATAGGAATGATTCAGAAAGCTTGATGCAAATGTAAATCATTGTTTCTTTGAACATCTAATGCCTGCTTCATATATGTTTATTTCCGGAATCTCTCTCTAAAATGAAAAATACTCAGAAAATAGAATTGTGTTTGTTACAAAGTTACGGTATACTAGGAAACAGCGAGGTGACATCATGAGAGTATTGCTACAGAGGGTACAGCATGCAAGTGTGCGTGTTGATGGAGCTATAACAGGAAGTATACAGCAGGGATTTCTGCTGCTGGTGGGAATTACGCCGTCGGATACCGAGGACATCATGAGGAAGATGGCAGGAAAATGCGCACAGCTTCGTGTATTTGAGGATGAAAATGGAAAAATGAACAGAGGGCTTCAGGATATCGGTGGCAGTATTCTTTCTATATCACAGTTTACGCTGTATGCGGATTGTAAACGGGGAAGACGCCCGGGATTTGAAAAAGCGGCACGCGGGGATTTTGCACAGCCGATGTACCATGCATTTAATGAAGAGCTGCGTACTTATGGTATCCATGTGGAAACGGGGATCTTTGGTGCGGATATGAAGGTGGATTTACTGAATGACGGTCCGGTTACAATTTTGCTGGACAGTGAAGAATGGTAGGAGGAAGTGTAATGGGCACAATTTTATATGGAAGTGAAATAGCGAAGGATATACGTACTTCGTTGAAGGAACAGATTGATGAGCTGCGTGAGAAAGGAAAAAGGATTCCGAAGCTTGTTGTGATTCTGGTAGGGGATAATCCTGCCAGCCTGTCCTATGTGACCGGCAAGGAAAAGGCGTGCAGAGAAATCGGAATGGAAAACATTCTGCTGCGGCTGCAGGAGGATACCACAGAAGAAGCGCTTCTGGCGGAAATTCACAGATTGAATACGGATACCTCCGTAGACGGTATTCTGGTACAGCTCCCGCTGCCAAAGCATATGGATGAGCATAAAGTTCTGTTTGCTATTGACCCGCAAAAGGATGTCGATGGCTTTCATCCATATAATATAGGAAAGCTGATGCTGCAGGAGGATACCTATCTGCCCTGTACTCCAAAGGGTATCCTGCGTATGCTGGACACTGCTGGATATTCTGATTTAAGCGGTCTTCGCGCAGTCGTCATCGGCCGCAGCAATATTGTCGGAAAGCCGGTTGCGCAGCTGCTGTTAAACCGCAATGCCACGGTAACCATATGCCATTCCAGGACAAGGAATATCGAAGAAATCTGTGCGGAAGCGGATATCCTGATCGCATCCGTTGGAAGTCCCCGCCTGGTTACGGCTGACTGGGTGAAAAAGGGAGCTGTTGTCATCGATGTCGGCATTAACCGTGTGGATGGCAGGTTGTGCGGTGATGTGGATTTTGAGACAGTGAAAGACAAGGCGGCCGTAATTACACCGGTACCTAAGGGCGTTGGACCGATGACCATTGCAATGCTCTTGGAAAATACGCTGGAATCCTATCGGAAACACAGCTGATATGCTGATAGAATTTTTGGGTGAGATACTGGTTGAGGGACTGGCATATGGGACCTACGGTCTAATGGAGCTGTTTCTTGACAGTCTGTATAAGGGCTGGAACAAAACGCTGAAGAAGCTGCTGTGTGTGCTTATGGGAATCACCATGTGGATTCTGATAGGGTATATAATCATCGGAATTCTGGAAATTGTCTTATAAATGTGGAGGTGCTTATGATAGAAAAAGATTATGATCTCAATGATATCGTCGAAATGAAAAAGGAACATCCATGTCATAAATCAAAATATTGGAAAATTATACGTATGGGGGCAGATATTCGCATTAAATGTCTGGGCTGTGGTACAAGTGTGCTGTTTCCCAGAGTGCAGTTTGAAAAGAAATTAAAGAGAATTATAGAAAAGGCTCCCGGTGAAACGAATGAAAACTGACATCCTATGTGATGTCTTTTTTATAAGGTAGGGGAAAGATACAACAGCGCCTTATATTTATAATAATAGCAAGGACAAACCTATTCAAAGTATTAATAAAATATGAATGTAAAATATAATTGACATAATAGAAAATAAAGCATACAATAAAAGGGAAGAGGAAGTGGTGCAATGGCGAAAAATCTGAAATTGAAGGCCGCGAGAGCAGCGATGGATCTGACACAGGAACAGCTTGCAGAAAAAGTCAGTGTAACCAGACAGACAATCAATGCCATCGAAAAGGGAGATTATAATCCGAGTATAAATTTATGTATTACCATATGCCGGGTATTGGGAAAAACACTGAATGATTTATTTTGGGAGGAGTGAAGATTATGAAAAACTTTGATGAACGACAGGAACAGGTTCGCGGCAGAATTATGACTCGTGCCTTCCTCATAACGATTATACTCATGTTACTGGCTGCATTTCTAAACGATATGCATCTGTATGATTTCGAAAAGAATGTCGGCTTTGGAGAAACGTTGATCAGTATTGTCTGTATTGCTATAACATACGGCTCTGTGGCAAGTATTTTAAGCAACTCTTATTTTGGTCCGCTGAAGGATGGCAGAATGGCGTTTATTGCTTATGTATTTACCGCGTTGTCGGTCGTGCTGGCAGCCTTGACGATCTTTGATTTCATTCGCGGAGAAACACTGGTAGTTATGAATATCATTTCCCTCCTGATGGTGTTTAGTATCAGCATAAGTTTGTGGATCCGTAGGACAGATTGGAAGAAATAACGGATTCCCCGTATTTGCTTGCATATATGCGAAAAAAACGATAAAATGGTAAAGCGAGAGGAAGGATAGTATATGCCATTAACTGCAGGAATCGTTGGATTGCCCAATGTCGGTAAATCCACATTATTTAACGCCATTACAAAAAGCCAGGTAGAAGCTGCGAATTACCCGTTTGCGACCATACAGCCAAACGTTGGAGTCGTGGAAGTGCCTGATTATAGAATCGACCGTCTGGTGGAGCTGTTTCACCCAAAGAAAACCATTTATACAACCTTTGAATTTACGGATATTGCCGGTCTGGTTAAGGGAGCCAGCAAGGGAGAGGGGCTTGGAAACCAGTTTCTGAGCAACATCCGTCTAACGGATGCCATCTGCCATGTAGTACGCTGCTTTGATGATGCGGATATTACGCATGTCGAAGGAAGTGTTGATCCGATACGTGATATTGAAATCATCAATCTGGAGCTGATTATGGCGGATTTACAGACAATTGATAACCGTTTAAGCAAGGTGGAGCGCAAGGCTGTCACGAATAAGGACAAGGATGCACTTGCAGAGGTTGTTGTTTTGAAGAAGCTGAAGAAAGCGCTGGAGGCCGGAAAGCCTGCGCGAAGTGTAGAGCTTGATAAGGATGAGCTGCTGCTGATTAAGGCATTCAGCCTTCTGACTATCAAACCGATGATTTACATAGCAAACATGTCGGATGAGGAAATCGCCGATCCGCAAGCCAATCCATATTTTCAGAAGGTGAAGGAGCTTGCTAACTTGGAGCATAATGAGGTTGTTCCTGTTTGTGCGAAGATTGAAGAGGAGCTTTCAGAGCTTGATAAAGAAGAGAAAACGGAGTTTTTGAACGAGCTTGGAATTCAGGAAAGCGGTCTTGATAAGGTGATAAAGACAGCATATCATATTTTGGATTTATGCACCTTCCTGACAGCCGGAGAGGATGAATGCCGGGCATGGACATTTCATCGCGGAATGCTGGCACCGCAGTGTGCCGGTGTGATACACACGGATTTTGAGAAAGGTTTTATCCGTGCAGAATGCTATAAGTTTGATGACATTGATAAACTGGAAACTGAACAGGCTGTAAAGGAGGCAGGAAAGCTGCGTCTGGAAGGTAAGGAATATGTTGTTCAGGATGGGGATGTTCTGCATTTCCGATTTAATGTTTAGGAAACAAAGCACCTGTTGATGCATTTCATTTATCATATGTAAAAAGAGGTTTCATCCCATTGATTGTGTAGAATAATCCGGGAAGAAGCCTCTTTTGCCTGTTTTAGGTCAATTTTTCTGCATATTGATATATGATTTATATAGTATTCAATTTATAGAATATCATCATTTTTTAATAAAACTTGCTATATCTTCAATAAACGCCTGATTTACATGACCCTTTGTTTTGTACTCCTCATTCGTCGGTGTTCCTTCTCCATCTATCATAAGGTGCGTTGCGTTCGGATAGGTTGTGAATTTCCAGTTTTTATGCGTTTCAAAATTCTTCCTCCAGATTGCCTGATCTTTCTCTGTGACCTGATAATCACGCAGACCCTGTGCACATAATACAGGGACCTTGATATCCGCAGCCTGCTGAACAGCATCATAGGACAGCAAATCCTTCATATAAGCCTTTGACATACCTCCGAAAAATATTTTGGCATCACTCAGCTCATCAATTCGCTGCAGATCCTGCTGATCCTGTTTGTACTGATCGATAGCTGCCTGTTCGTCCTTTGTTATGTTTCCATCCAGCTTTGCCAGATAGGTAACCTGTTCCATCAGCAGCTCATCCAATGCTCTTGCAGGGGCAGCCATCATGATATAGCCTGCACAGCCGTCCGTTTCTGCTGCGATTCTTGGAATCAGATAGCCGGAGAGACTATGCCCCAGGATATAGATTTTATTTGTGTCAATCTGCTTTTGCTGCTGCATCTGGCTGAATGCTGCCACAGCATCGAAAATTACCTCCTGCTCGACCGTATCCTTCACTGTAAAGGATTCAGGATATGTGTAGGTTCGCTTATCATAGCGGTAGCTCGCAATACCCTTTTTCGCAAGTCCCCAGGCGATATCCTGAAACGGTTTGTTATCGTAAATGGTCTCATCCATATCATTCGGTCCGCTTCCCGCCAGAAGAATTACAAGCGGAAAGCTTTTACCCTCTGCCGGAGTTGTCAGTCTGCCGCTCAGCTTTTTTCCATCGGCAGTTTGCAGCTCAACTTCACGCTCTTTGACACCATCCGGAGCTTTCGCTGCTTTCTTCTGTGATTTGTACGGCTTAAAGAACAAGCCCTGAATTTGATCCTGTTCATTCAGGCTCAGCTGAATATTGGTATTCTGTTCCTCCATACGGCATGGTATCATGATGATTGTCGAATTCTGATAGCTTTGTCCATAGGGCTGCTCTGCCTCAATCAGTGATCCGAGACTGTCATTATAGGCATCCAGCTGCTTCTGGAAGGAATCCTCCCGTACAGCCTTACGCATTTGCTCATCATATGCATAATCCTTCTGCAGCTTATCATATTTGCGCTGCGTCAGATCCTTTACAAACTGAAGTGCCATATCACTTTGCTTGTCACTCAGCACGATATCCGCAACCTCATCGGACTGTCCCTTCTTCTCTTTTTCGCCGCTGCAGGCTGCCATAAGAAAACATAGCAGACAGCATATGACAATTTGAATTTTCTTTTTCATGTTTTAGCATCCTTTTTTTCATTGTATCACAATCGTGAAGAAAAAAAAGACCGAAGGGGTCTAATTTTCATTTGCTATAAAAGACTTCAATTCCTCAAAGCTGTTTTTGGCATCCATGTAGCCCTGTTCATATAATTCCCGCAATCTGGCTTCATTTTTCTCCAGACGCGAAATTTCCACGGGAGAGCTTGGGCGTATGAGGAAGACACTTCCTTCCTTTTCCATTAAAGCAAGCTCATCCAGTGTGCGGTTATAGGCGATATGGCGTGTTTCCAGCGCCTTGATGAATTTCGGATACTTCTTATAGCTGCGGCGGATCATCGGCAGCAGATTGTTTTTTCCTTTGCGGTATTCTTTACACTGTGTGAGTACAACTATATTTTTTGTATATCCCATCTCCTGAAATTTATGGATGGGAATGCTGTCTGTTGCGCCGCCATCCAGCAGCTTTTTTCCATCAACTTCGACGATTCTGGAAAGCAGGGGCAATGATGCAGAGGCACGTACATAGATAACATCACGCTTCATATTGATACACTGCAGGTATTCTGCCTTACCGGTTTCCAGATTGCTGGCAACGGCATACAGCTTTGTATGCGATGTATTAAAGGCATCAAAATCATAGGGATCCAGTGTATTCGGTATATCCTCATACACAAATTTTGCTCCGAAGAAATCTCCGGTTTTCAGCAGAGAGGATACGCTCATATAGCGCTTATCCTTTAAATAGGCGGTATTGGTACGGTACGCTCTGCCGATCTGTTTGGATACATAGCTGCACGCATGACAGGCACCTGCGCTGACGCCAATGACACCGTCGGTATATAAATTCTGTTCCATAAAGAAGTCCAGCACACCGGCAGTATAAATTCCGCGCATGCCGCCTCCTTCCAGAACAAGTCCAAGCTTACTCATTCTCTTCACTTCCTTTATGACCTGTATATTATAGCACAGTTTCTACGTACTTACACACGAAGGTAAAAATCAAAATGGCGTTATCAGAGGAAATCGTGGTGTGACAATAATTTTACAGGCAATATCCATATTTAGTTCATTTAGGGTTTGTAAATACGTTCCATAAGTGATAAAATTAGCATATAACAAGACGAGAGGAGAGCGTGTTTATGAAACTAATTTTAGCGATTATGTCCAATGACGACAGTCCTGCAGTTTCCAGTGCATTGACAAAAGAAAATTATCAGGTAACAAGACTGGCAACGACTGGAGGATTCCTGCGTGCAGGAAATACCACCCTGATCGTAGGTACCGATGACGATAAGATTGAACGTGCGATTGAAGTGATTGGAGAATACAGCAGACGCCGTACGGAAGTGGTACCGAGTACAGCATCCTACGACATCGGAAGATATGCATCTTTCCCGGTTGAAGTACAGGTAGGAGGCGCAACGATCTTCGTTATCGATGTAGAAAAATTCATTAAATTATAATGCAAAAAGGAACCTCCGGGTTTCTTTTTATTATGCTTTCAGGTGGTGTGAATACACAAGCTTATACCCTTTGGATATCGCTGATTTGCAATTCTCATTTATGATTGTGATGATATATAGGTCTAAGCTTACGTATCCAGCATTATAATATTTATTAACATCCCATCATAGAAATCGGGTATACTTTTTAGAAATATAGAAAAAGGAGCTTCCTTATTCAATGGTGTGTCATAGGAAAGCTCTTTGTTTTAGGGTTGCTTTTGTATATCGGCTGTATAACAGTTCCTGTTTCCCGTAGTAACGGTATGATACGCTGATGCCTGCTGTGTCTGTTTCATATTCGTCATCTGTCCGTACGAAACAGCCAGGATGTTGCCTAGTCTGCTTTTCATGGCAGCTCCTTTTGGAAAATCAGCTCCACCTTGAACAGGTCGGCATCAAAGCTGATGTGCATATGCCCGTTTTGCAGCACTGTAAAGCTTTTGGCTATCGCAAGACCTAATCCGCTGCCCTCCGTATTCCTTGCCTTATCGCCGCACTGAAAGCGTTCCATGATATCGGCAGGGTCAAAGTCAAGCTCTGTTGCGGATATATTTTTGACAGATATATATACCTCCTGCTCGCGTTCCTCCACATAGACATACACACGGGTATGCTCCAAGGCATATTTTCCTGCATTCACCAGTAGATTTTCCAATATGCGAAAGGTTTTCTGAGGATCAAGGCTGAGAACGATCTTCTCTTTACTGAAAGTGTTGCGTATCGTCAGGTCATGCTGAATGAACAGTGCCTCGTATTCCATTTCCACCTGCTTAATCAGAGAAATTAAATCAACATCCATGCGATCCAGCTGTATGTTGCCTGTGCTGGCCTTGCTGACTTCAAATAAATCCTCAATCAAGTGCTTTAGACGATTGCTGCCGGATTCCAGTATTGTGATGTAACGCAGCCGCTCCTCTTCCGGAAGATTCTTGTTTTTCAGAAGGTCGATGTAGCTGATCATGGAGGTTAGCGGAGTTTTCAAATCATGAGAAACATTGGTAATCAGCTCCGTGCGCATATTCTGTGAGCGAACCTCCTGTGCAACAGCCTCCTGAAAGGATGTCTCAATATTCTGAAGATTGTCCTTCAGTGATTCATAGATGCCCAAATCTTCATCCACAGTGGTTTGGAAGTCACCATTTGCAACGCGCTGAATAATGCCTTCAAGCGATTGAAAGTCTCGTTTCATCCTGCTGTTTTGACGATGACGGATAGAATACAGGATCAGACAATAGCATGAAAGCAGAAGATAGAAAAATATTCCGCTGTCCCGGTAGATACATACTATGAGGATACATACGATATGCAGGAACAAAGCGGCGAGCAGGCGAAGCTCTCCCTTATCATGAAAATCAAAGCCGATAATATAGCGATACAGCCGTTTTGCCTGTCTGCCAAGCAATACGGAATTTTGTGTTAGCAGGGAATGCTTTTGCAGGGATACCCGCACACCGTTGTGCTGTATGGAGCGAATCGCATAGCCGCATCCGGAAAGCACTGCGAACAGTCCGCTTAAACAAGCAATCTGCAACAGATAATAGCTGGAAATCTGCCATGTATCGGCTGAGAGAATATCCAGTGAGAAATACTCCGGCAGACGAAACATCCGGTACACAAGCTCGCTGCCCCTGATTTTATAGAAATAAAGTCCAAGCAGTGCAGCACCCAGCGTGATTTCATAGGGCAGCCTTTGTGTAAAAAAACGATAGAAGCCGCTTTTTACCGCCCATTTATATGGCATAAGCAAAGACCATGCAAAAAGCAGTGTGCCTACCAGCAAAGTAATGCGCTGCAGGGCCGGCTCCATATATTCCTCAATTCGGGAATATTCCATGGGAATGGAATCATCAGCCGGTTCTTTGATAAATGTATTACCACTAAAGTCCCGTTCCTCTTCGCTGTTAATGTATTTGTAATGCGTTTTGTACTCTTCGATGGCTTTTTGATCAAGGGATGGAAATACCAGAAACATAGATATGATTGCCAGTGCAATACCGGACAGAAGAATTAGGGTAGTCCAATGTGTTTTTTTCATAATTCACCTCTTTTTACTGTTTCTCAATCTTATACCCGACACCCCAAACAACCTTGATATAACGGGGAGCACGGGGATTGATTTCAATTTTCTCTCTCAGATTTCGAATATGGACCATAACGGTTTCGGTGTTGACTGCGGTTTCGTTCCATACATGCTCATAAATATCATCACTGGAAAAGACCTGACCAGGATGCTCCATAAACAGCTGCAGGATCCGAAATTCAATCGGTGTCAGCCGACGTGATTCTCCATCCACAAAGACCTCCTTGCTTTTGCGATGCAGTTCGATTCCACCCAGAAGCAGCCTGTCCTCCACCTCCTGCTTTTGCTCGAGCAGCTGCTGATAGCGCAAATGCCGCCGCAGCTGTGCATGTACACGGGCGAGCAGCTCCATCGGGACAAACGGCTTTGTCACATAATCATCCGCACCGATATTCAGACCGGTAATCTTATCAATATCTTCCGATTTGGCAGATAATATGATGATAGGAAACTCATACAGCTCTCTGATTTTCATTGTCAGGGCAATCCCGTCCATTACCGGCATCATGACATCGATGATTGCAAGATCCACCGTATTGTTTTGTAATAGCTCCCAGGCAATGGCTCCATTCGCTGCTTTCAGGGTCTGATACCCCTGGCTTTTTAAATAAATTTCAATAGCATCCGCAATCGATGCCTCATCCTCGGCAATTAGTATGACAGAACTCATGATGACACTCCTTTTTTATAATTATACAACAGATATGTGCTATTTTCTTGTTTTTTCATAAAATGCAGACATATCAAAGGTATGCAGACAGAGTAATCCGGCAAGGCTGAATCCGATAAACAGTATCATGATATCCAGTATGTTCATAATCCGTCCTCCTGAAGCAAGTATATCGAAAAAGTATTAAGGAACGACGGCATCAATTCAAAAGATTTTCTAAAGAAGTCCGGGTATTTGCTTGTAAAAGGCATTCCAATGAAATACAATTAAGGAAGAAAGGGTGTTTGTATGAAACGAATCATTGAAAATATAAAATTTATGCAGGATGGCACCATGGTGTTTGGTGATCTGCATCTGGAAGATGGCTTTGTGGAACGAATTGATTATAAAACACCACATATGGTGAGTGATATAGCAATACCGGGGTTAGTGGATATTCATACCCATGGCTTTCACGGCTATTCCTGTGGAAATACAGATATCGGGAATCTGCATGCGCTGGCGCTGGAATATCCAAAACGCGGAATCACCTCATTTTGTCCGACGGTATCAGCAAGATCACTGGATGAATTTCGTACGATCATCGACGCATATCGGAAAGCCTTTCAGGGAGATTATCGGGGAGCACGCTACGAGGGCGTGCATCTGGAGGGTCCATATTTAAATCCGGATCGCCGTGGTTCCATGAAAAAAGAAAATCTTATGGAAATTCATCTGGGTGAGCTGGAGGATTTTCTATCAGAGTATCATGATGATATAAAAATCATGACAATTGCTCCGGATGTAAAAAATGCCATGGAAGCAATCTCGTTACTGCATCTGTATGGGGTTGAGATTTCACTGGGGCATACGAATGCAGCCTTTACCCAGACCAATGAAGCGTTCGCATGTGGAGCTACACAGATTACACATCTGGGAAATACCATGCCGGAAATCACACATCACAAGCCCGGTATGATGGATGCCGTATTCTTATCCGACTGTCTGTGTGAAGTTATCATGGACGGCGTACACATGCAGAAGGAGATGCTGAAATGGGTGATTCGTCTGCTGGGCTGTAGCCGTGTGGTTGCGGTAAGCGACGGCACGCCTTTTTCTGGCTTTCATTATCCGGACGGCTATGAGCTGGAGGATGGAAGTGTTATACGAAACGGCGCTGTTTATAAAGAGGATGTACTGCTGGGCAGCAGCTGTGACCTGCTGGATATCTTTCAGTATCTGTACAAGCAGGAGGGCTATGATCTGTCCGACTGTATCCGTATGTGTTCCACCAACGCTGCAAGGATGCTGAAAACCTATGCCCATGAAATCGGATTGGGAAAAAATATCAATCTAGTGATTCTGGGACATGATATGCGTGTGAAAGAAGTTATTATCAACGGAAGAAGTGCGTTATGAATTTTATGGAAAGATGCTGTGAAGGCTTTGCATAGCTTACGGGAAGTGTTTATGGGAATATAAAAGGGCTCATGGGGTTTTTATGAAACCTGTCATGAGTCTTTTATTGTGGATGGAATGCAAAGGCAGAAACCGGCAATGCGATACCTGAGCTATTATTTTTCCAGGCTTATGAAGCAGAAATAGAGATTCTATGAATCGTTAAGAGTAGAAGAAAGGATGACAGGGAGAGTTAAGAAATCTAATGACGCTTATAAACTCGTTTTAAGAGGAGTTTGTATTGCTGGGAATACAGGAATCAGTTAATTCTCTTAAAACGCTCTAAAACGAATAAAAATGGGGATTTAAGAAAAATTAAGAAATGACCGGAGAGCAGAGATACAAAAAAGAAGGCATTTGCCTTCTTTTTTACACAAATTATTTGTTTACGCGGATAAATACAGGACCACTTCCGATATAAGCAGATGCTTCAACGGTCGTTCCGCCCTTCCATCCACCATGAACAGCCTGTCCGTTACCAACATATACAGCGATATGAGGAACTCCGGCACCGGCATCATCATAGTAAATTAAATCTCCCGGCTGTGGACTGCTTGTTACGCTACCCAGAGACATATACTCTGCCGGCCAGCCGTGGAAATAGATTCCCTGTGCTGCCAGTGCATTGGAAGCCAATGCTGTACAGTCCTGACCAACACCAAGCTGAGCCAGTGCTGCAGAAGCGATTCCGCCATCAGCAGTTCCCAGGTTTTTAGAAGAGCTTGCAGCTCTGCTACCGGAACCATTGCTTGCAGTATCTTCGCTGTCAGCTACATCTTCACTTGCGTTATCTGTAGTTTCAGCCTTTTCTTTTTTCTTGATTTTCTTTGCTACACCGTTTTTGTCAAACTTGTAACCAGCATATTCTGTCTTGGTTGCAGCCTGACCTTTTTTGTTGAAATAATACTTCTTACCGTCAATCGTCTTCCAACCCTTGGTCATGAAGCCGTAATCTGTGTAATAGTATTTCTCTCCGTCCTTCTTCACCCATCCGGTCGTAATTGTACCGTCATCGTTGAAGTTGTACTTTTTACCATCAATGGTTACAACGCCGGAAGCCAGAGAACCATCTTTTGTGAAGTAAACTTTCTTTCCGTTTACCTTGGTCCAACCGGTAACCAGTTTACCATCTTCGCCGAAGTTGTAAGTTTTGTTATCGATCTTCTGTACACCAGTAACAGCAACTCCAAATTCATTGTAGTATGTATCCTTTACTTCGTTCCATCCTGTCAGCAATACTCCAGATTTCTGGAATGTGTATTCATGACCATCGATGACCTGTTTTCCATTCACACGGTGACCTTCTGCATCAAAGTAGTAGGTAGAACCGTTGATTTCTTTCCAGGAACTTGTAATCGGATGACCCTCATTGTTCAGGTAGTAGCTGCCAGCCTCATCAAATACCCATGAGCTTGTTTTTACCTGGCCTTCCATTTTGTAGACTCTGTCCGTGCCACTTCCGTGCCATCCGTCAGAATTTTGTGCCGCATATACCGTAGTTACTGCTGTTCCAGCTGTAGCCAGACACAGGACTAAAGCAACTTTCTTTGTGTTTTTTTCGATAAAATTCATGTTATCACCTCGACATCAACGCCCTCATTGTAACAAAGCGTTTTTTTATTTGCAACCCCTATTTTTTGAAAACTTACGATTTTGTCACTTTTCCGTCCCATCACGATTCTCTTTAAAAGCTTTGTTTATAGGCTGAAACCCGATTTTAGAAAATTTTAAAAAAGTTATGAAATTTTTTTGTATTTCTTCCGTTTTTTATCCGAAATGCGTCAGAAACACAAAAAGGAGCCGTAGCCCCTTTTTTATTGTTTTTTGCTTTTTACGGTCTGCGGATTGCCGTGATACTCTGTCCGCTGTTGTTGCTCCAGAAGCTTACAGAGGATGTGATAACTCCTGTAGATGGATTCGTTGCATGAACCATCTGTCCGCCACCTACGTAAATGGATACGTGTGCACCACCGCTCCATACAATCAGATCGCCTGGCTGCATATTGCCGTAGGATACCGCTGAACCGACACTTGCCTGTCCGCCTGCTGTTCTCGGAATGCTGATGCCTGCCTGTGCATAGGCATAGGAGGTCAGACCGGAGCAGTCAAAGCCTGCAGGTGAGGATCCGCCCCAAACGTAAGGGGAGCCTACCATGGAAGCCGCAATGCCTGCCGCACTGGAGTTGCTTCCGGAACCTGCCGGATTCAGATTTGCACTTGAGGAGGAAGAGCTGCTTGAAGCCGCCGCGGAGCTGTTGCCAGCTGTGCGTGTGCTCTGTACATTCTCATTGCTTTCTGTTGTTTCTTCTTTTTTCTTCTCTTTGATTTTCTTCGCCACACCGTTCTTATCAAACTTGTAGCCTGCGTACTTCGTGCTGGTTGCTGCCTGTCCCTTGCGGTTGAAATAGTATTTCTTTCCGTCAATGGTCTTCCAGCCCTTTGTCATAAAGCCATACTTGTCGTAATAGTATTTTTCTCCGTCTTTTTTCACCCAGCCACTCTGTAAGGAACCGTCGCTGGAGAAGTTATAGGTTTTTCCGTCAATCTCTGTTTTCGCTGTTGCCAGTGAGCCGTCTTTTTTGAAGTACAGCTTCTTTCCATCTACCGTCTGCCATCCGCTGACAATGTTTCCGTCCTTATCGAACAGATACTGTTTTTCATCAATTGTCTGCAGACCGTTCAGCTTTTCGCCGAATTCGCTGTAGTAGGATGTTTTTGTCTGATTCCAGCCGGTCAGCAGTACGCCGGATTTCTGGAACTGATATTCATGACCGTCAATGACCTGTTTTCCGTTCACACGGTGTCCTTCGGAGTCGAAGTAGTAAACAGAGCCGTTGATGGTCTTCCATTCGCTGATAATCGGATGCCCGTCTGCATCCAGGTAGAAGCTTCCGCTTTCGTCAAACAGCCATGAGCTGGTCTTGACAGCGCCTTCCTCTTTGTAAATGCGGTCCGCTCCGGCTCCATGCCATCCGTCCGCATTAGTGGCAGCATATACAGTTGTGACTGCAGTTCCAGCTGTTGCCAGGCACAGAATCAGCGCCACTTTTTTGGTATGTTTTTCAATAAAATTCATGTTGTCACCTCACAGTTTTGCATTCTAACAGAGAAAATTCCTTTTTGCAAACCCATTTTCTGTAAAATGTGCAAAAAGAATGCGCACAGTGAAATGACACAACAGCAAATCCCCGCTTATTCATGGGCTTTTTTACTGTTCGGCAGGATATATAAAATTTTTTTGATTTTTTTTATAGCCTACTCTTTTTTGAACCAGTAGACAGAGCCTCCGGAATCTTCCGTACCAGTGATGGGATTCACTCGTTTTTCCTGAATGCCGTCACTAGGCTGATACCAGACACCCTTACGTTTTTTGTATAACCCGTTAAAGGTATCCTTGAAGATGTCCTTGCTGATGGTGTAATACTGCTTTTCCAGTTCGCGGTTATCATCGAAGCCGCTCCAGATGCCTACGGTATATTCCGGATTAAAGCCCATAACCAGTGAATCCCAGTCGCTGGTGCCTGATTTTGCCGCCACGGTGATATCCGGCTCATGCCCGTACATGCTTGGGAAGGTATAGGATTTATTGCGGATATCGAAGGTCGAGGTCATCATCTGATTCAGTATCAGTGTTTCATCCCGCTGGAGCAGCCGTTTCGGCTGAACCTCACGCTTGTATACAACATCATTCCCGCTGGTGATATGAGAAATGAGCGCAGGCTTAACATACAGACCCTCGGAAGCAAAGGTATTGTAAATACGGCTCAGCTCCAGCAGCGACATATTCACGGTACCGAGCGCCTCACTTGGATTCGGAGAGGATTGACGGATGTTAAAATCAAGCAGTGCGTTGTGCAATGTATCCACACCGAGAAAAAGCTGTGTTTTTACGGCGTAGATATTGTCACTCAGGGAAATGGCATTGATCATGGAAATTTTTCCGTTCGCATAGACATTGCCGTAATTGGTCGGCGCATACTCCTCATCATCGGATACGCGGAAGGTCGTCTTCTGTGAGGTGAATTGCGTGGATGGGGTAAAGCCCTGCTGGAGGGCGCAGTAATACAGCAGCGGCTTGATGGTACTGGCGACCTGTCGGGAGGAATAGATGGCGCGATTGTATTGTGAAATCGTATAATCCTTTCCTCCAACCATAGCCATTACGTTTCCGGTGAAGGGCTGTGTGATAATGCCGGCTACCTCCAGCTCACTGCTTAAATCCACATGCTTCGTGACAGCATTGCTCAGCTGCATTTGTACCTTTGGGTCATAATAGGTGTGTACATGTATTTCCCGGTTCAAATCGATATTCAGCTTGCTGAGCTCCTGAATAACCGCATCAATGTAGTATTCATCAATGCCGTAGGTACTGATGTTTACATTGGTGGAAAGCTTCAGCTTTTCCTTTTTGGCTGCTTCATACTGCTTTGATGTAATGACACCGTTATTCTTCAAAACCTCCAGAATCAAATGCTCCCGCTTGATTGCATTGTCCTTGTGCAGAAACGGGGAATAAATACTGGGGCCGTTCGGTATTCCTATCAGCATGGCAGTTTCCGCTATGCTGAGCTGATTCAGCTTTTTATCAAAGAAATACTCTGCGGCAGCATTCACACCATACACACCGTGTCCGAAATAGACCGTGTTCAGATAGCCCTCCAGAATGTCCTTTTTGCTGTACTGCATTTCCAGACGGGCTGCATAAAAAAATTCCTGCACCTTCCTCGATAAGGTCTGTTCATTTGTCAGAAACAGATTTTTTGCATATTGCTGTGTGATCGTGGAGCCCCCCTGTCGGATATCCCCATGAATGAGATTGGTACCCAGCGCCTTTGTAATGCGCACAGGATCAAAGCCGGCATGGTAGTAGAAACGTTTGTCCTCTACACTCACAAACGCATCCTGAACAAATTCGGGAATATCATCAATGGACGTCCACTGCATATTTTTTTTGAAATTGGATTCGTATATGATATCGCCGTTCACATCATAGATTGTAATGTTCTTTCTCTGTTCATCCAGCGGTAGTCGATTGAACAGGGCGTAGGCATAGACACATACAATCAGTGTGAGCAGTGCGAAGATCATTCCAAACACCAGCTTGCGGATTCTTTTCATAGCAACACCTCGTATGCTATTAGTGTGAGCTTTTATGCGTGCTTTAAACACAAAATATGAAAGTGGTATACACCATCCGCTAATATTCTACAATTATAATATACTATGATTGATATAATAACTCGTTGATGGAAGGTAAGCTGAGATGAAGATAAATTTTTCCTGTACGAAATAAAATTGCCAACTCCTGCTGAACAGAAAATCATATTTGAAATAGAGTCTATTTTATATTATAAAATTATAATATATCAATTATACTATAACTTATGCAGAAATCGTTAGGGGGAATGATAAAGAACTTTAGGAGACTGTTTTTGTGAATTCACACCCTATATATTATAAGGAAGAGTTTTGTCACTGCCCTATATAATATAAGGAAGAGTTTTTTTGAAAAATGAATCATCAGAATTAGAGTGACTATATAATATAAGGAAGAGTTTTTTCCTGGATTTAAATGGTTGGAAGTAAAAGGTTGGAGAATTGTCGGAATGGTTTATTGTATTGTATAATAGATAATCCCTTGTACGCAATCTGATTCTCAAAGTGGAATATGCTTATATATTCTAAAAGTATAATATGGTTTTGCATTGATTACTATTATTCCACTATTATAATAACATGTACGATTTGATAAAAATGTTCTGTATGCATATTTTGTGCGTAAAGTGGCAGTTAAAATTTTAAAGAGAAAAAGTGAAAAAAAGGTTGCACGATATTCAATTTCTGCTATAATGCTCATGATAAGTGGTGACAGCATGAAAAAGCATATCGTAGTAAAACAGAAACATCTTTACACAGAAGAGCGAAACCTCATGTTTGAAGGACAGGCTTTTTTTTCGGATTCAGACGGCTGTCTTCGGCTTTCCTACACGGAACGCGGCAGCAATACTGCGGTCAGCGTTGAGGCTGAGAACGAGGAGCTTCGCATTCAACGGGACGGAGAACTCATGACACGGCTGACGTTTCAGCATAAAAAGCAGACGACAGGTTCTATTCTGTCAGAATTTGGAACGATCGATATTGGAGTTTTTACGCATAAATATATAAAAAGAGAAAATATTATAGCCATTGAATATGATATTCTAAGCGGTGACGAGGTCACGGACGGATATCGTATCCTTTGGATTTTAAAGGAGGATAAGGTGTGAATCAGATTGAGAACAACTTAAAGCAGGCATTGCACAATGCCGTGCAGAAAGCATTTGATACAGAGCTTGATACAGCGAGCATTGTAATTGAAATACCAAAGGACAAAAGTCATGGTGATTACTCTACGAATGTGGCAATGCAATTGACCCGGGTATTAAAAAATAATCCGCGTAAAATCGCAGAGGCTGTTGTAGAGGCACTGGATAAAGCGGCGGCAGATATCGAAAGCTGTGAAATTGCAGGACCCGGCTTTATCAACTTCACAATCAAGAACACATCCCTTGCACAGATCATAACAAGGGTTCTGCAGGAGCAGGACAACTACGGAAACAGCAACGATGGACAAGGTCTGAAGGTGAATGTGGAATATGTTTCTGCGAATCCGACAGGTGATTTGCATCTGGGTCATGCAAGAGGTGCCGCGTGGGGTGACAGCATCACCCGTTTGATGAAAGCAAGCGGATATGATGTGTGCCGTGAATATTATGTTAATGATGCCGGAAATCAGATTGTAAATCTCGGCAAGAGTCTGCAGGCGAGATACCGTGAGCATCTAGGTCTGGATTTTGATCTGCCGGAGGATGGCTATCACGGGGAAGATGTTAAAAACATCGCAATTGCGATTGCGGAAGAATATAAGGATGCCTATGTCGAATACAGCGATGCCAACCTGAAATTCTTTAAGGTAAAGGGGATTGCATTCGAGCTTGATAAAATACGGCGTGATCTGGATAACTTCCGGGTGCACTTCGATGTATGGAGCAGTGAACAAAGCATTCGTGATGAAGGAAAGGTCGAAAAGGCACTGGAGGTATTGCATGAAAAGGGTCTTACGTATGAAGAAGACGGTGCCCTCTGGTTTGCGACAACACGTTTCGGGGATGATAAGGACCGTGTTCTTAGAAAAAAGGATGGCTCCTACACATATCTAGTACCTGATATAGCATATCATAAGGATAAGTTGGATCGTGGCTATGATCTGCTCGTGGATTTGCTTGGTGCCGATCATCACGGATACATTCCCCGTCTGAAAGCGAGCATTGAAGCATTGGGAAATAACCCGGACAAGCTGCAGGTGGATATTATCCAGATGGTACGCCTTGTTGAAAACGGTGAAGAGGTCAAGATGAGCAAGCGTCTTGGAAACGCGGTAACCATCCGTGAACTCTGTGAAGAGGTCGGTGTGGATGCCGTACGCTATTTCTTTGTCCAGCGCGCCGTGGATACACACCTGGATTTTGATCTGGGGCTTGCCAGAAAACAGAGCAATGACAACCCTGTATACTATGCGCAGTATGCACACGCCCGTATCTGTTCGATTCTGCGACAGGCTTCCGAAATTGCGGAGGCGCAGTCCTTTGAGCTGCTGACGCATGAAAAGGAAATCGCACTGATGAAGTATATCAATGAATTTACGAATGTAGTAAGCGATGCTGCACGTTCCCGTGCACCGCATAAGGTATGCAATTATATTCAGAAGCTGGCACAGCATTTCCACAGCTTCTATAATGTATGCAAGGTAATAGATCCTCAGCAGCCGGAACTTTCTTCCCAGCGACTGGCACTGCTGAAAGCCACAAAGATCACATTGAAGAATGCCTTATATCTAATCGGCGTTGACGCCATTGAAAAAATGTAGGAGGAGCATGAAGTTATTATGAAAAAGTCTATGGTCGATGTAGCATATGATTTGATGTCTACGAAGAAGAAAGCTATTGTATTCCTGAAGCTGTGGGAAGAAGTCTGCCAGGTTATGGCATTTACGAAGCAGCAGGAGGAAGACAATATCGCACAGTTTTACAGTGATCTGTCGCTGGATGACCGATTTGTAAATGTCGGAGAAAACAAATGGGACCTCAGAGAACGCCACACCTATCATGAAGTTGTTGTGGATACGGAAGAAATCCTTATCGATGAGGAGGCTGACGATGACTACGAGGAAGACGATGCTGCAAAAGCAGGGGATGAAGAATTCTAAAAAGGATGCATCCCCTTTTTCATGCCTCTAAGCCGTTATCAGCATGTGCTATGGAAGCATAGCAGCATACTGCTTTTGGAAAATCAGGGAAGGAAGGCCGTCAACCTACGGATGCCTGCCATGGCTGCCGTGATATAAAAGGTTTTCCGTAAGCAAACTTGAAATATGCCCTTTTTTGAAAATATGTGTCCAAAAGCTTTTCAAAAGGGGAAAAATGCAGTAGAATAATAGTGTTAAGAGACTAAAGGAGGAATTTGATTATGGCATTAGTATCCGCAACAGAAATGCTGAATAAAGCACACGAAGGTCATTACGCAGTTGGTGCTTTCAACATTAACAACCTTGAATGGACAAAGATGATTTTACTGGCAGCTGAAGAAGCTAAATCTCCGGTTATGTTAGGAGTATCTGAAGGTGCTGCTAAATACATGTGTGGATTTAAGACTGTAGTAGCTATGGTTAAAGAAGTTCACGACAGCTTGGGAATCACTGTACCGGTTGCTCTGCATCTGGATCACGGAAGCTACGAAGGTGCAAAAGCCTGTATCGAAGCTGGATTCACATCTGTAATGTTCGACGGTTCACACTATGCATTCGAAGAAAACCTGGCAAAATCCAAGGAAATGATTGAACTGGCTCATTCTAAAGGATTATCCATCGAATGTGAAGTTGGTGGAATCGGTGGTGAAGAAGATGGTGTTGCTTCCATGGGTGAGCTTGCTGATCCTCAGGAATGTAAGACAATCGCTGAGCTGGGAGTAGACTTCCTGGCTGCCGGAATCGGTAATATCCACGGAAAATACCCTGCTGACTGGGCTGGTCTGAACTTTGAACGTCTGGGAGAAATCCAGGATGTAACAAACGGAAAACCACTGGTACTGCATGGTGGATCAGGAATTCCTGCTGATCAGATTGCTAAGGCTATCTCTTTAGGTGTTTCCAAGATCAACGTTAACACTGAGCTGCAGCTGGTATTCGCAGATGCTACTCGTAAATATGTGGAAGCTGGAAAAGACCTGGAAGGTAAGGGCTACGACCCTCGTAAACTGCTGAAGCCAGGATGCGATGCAATCAAAGATAAAGTTACATCTATGATGAAAGAATTCGGTTCTTACGGTAAAGCTGAATAATCAAACAAAACGAAACGGCAGATATCTGCCGTTTTTCAAAACTGAGGCTGATGGGCGGTAAAAGCTGTCATTTCGGCAAGGTATATGGGGTATGCTGCAAAAAACATGCTCCTTTTTTTTCTCTGCTGCGTTTGATTTTCCCGGGAAATAGCGTTTTCTTTTCAAACTATATAAGGATAGAATCTATAATTGTACAGATTGTGTCGAAAGATGTGAAAAGATTTGGATTTGATTTTGAAAGCTATGCTTGTTATTTTATAAATAGAAACATTCGATTCTGATATCGTAGGAGTGATGGTATGAATAAAATTATGCTTCTCGTCTTTCTGACGATTATTATGATAGCGGTAGCCGTTCCCTTTGTTATTCGCAGCTTTTTATGGAACAGAGTATTGAAACTGCTTCATAACGGGCAGTACGATAAGGTTCTCATCATGCTGAACAGCAAAGCGTTTCAGCTGTTTTTTAAGGAGTATGACCGTAACTGGAACACGCTGCGTGTTTACCTGGCACAGGGAAATAACCGTAAAATTGAAGAACAGACCAAAAAGCTGCTTGACAGCCGACTAACAAATGCGCAGGCATATCAGATAGCCAGTCAAACCTATTTTTATTTCCTTGACCGGGAAAACCGAGATGTATGTGAACGGTTGCTCTCCTATATTGAGAAAAGCGCAGGGGAGGAAGAACTTTTATATGATCGAATGCTGTTTCGCATCATGATTGAAAAAAAGAGTGAAGATATCGCAGAAATGGAAGCACTCCTTGAGAAAAAGGAAGCAGAAAAAATAAAAAAAGATCAAAAGCAGGATCAGCAGGTACAGATGGGTATTCTACAATATCTGCTTGGACTACAGTATTCCTACCAGAAAAACCGCCGACAGATGGAGCTGTATCTGAACAAAGCCAGAGTGAATCTGAAGGGTACGCCATACCATAAAAAAGTCAAACAGCTATTGAATAAAGCATGATTTCGTTTAAGACGCGGGAGGAATTGCATGAATATTATGTTGAATCTTGACAAACGCTGTCAGGAAATCTTAAAAAGGCTAATGTATGCCGGAGGATATCTGAAAATACAGGATCTTGCGGATGAAATGCAGATATCAAGACGCAGTGTGTATTATGATATCACTAAAATCAATGAATGGCTGGAGGATCAGGAAATCGATCCGCTTGTTCAGGAACGCGGCAAGGGTATTTTTGTCAGCAGTGAGCAGTCCAGAAGGATACAGGAGGCAATGAGTGATCTGGGGAGTGATAACTATCATGTCTTTACCCCGGATGAGCGAAACCGGATTGAGATATGTGCAATCATTATCCGTTCCCATCCGCTGTATATAGAGAATTTCATGGAGGTATGTCAGGTCAGCAGAAATACGGTGATCAATGATCTGAAAAATGTCATACGATTCCTTGAAAATTACAATCTGGAGCTGACCTACGATATCAAAAGCGGCTATCGTATTGCTGGAGACACGATTAAGAAGCGTGCAATTTTCTTTATGCTGTTTCCATCCTTATGGGAGTATTATGACCGGCAGGTTGTCCTTGCGGAAAATGAGCAGTATATCCGTGAAATTCTGGTAAAGCTGAAGAAAATTGAAAGTGAGCTGCATGCGGAATATGTCAGCGGGGTACTGCCGACACTTGCTGTTTTCATGTCTGCTATTGACAAGCGCAGTGATCAGCTGACATTCTCGGATATGGATGAGGAGGAGATTGTAGAAACAAAGGAATATCAGCTTGTTTCACAGTATTTTCCGGATTTGGAAAATGGTGAGAAGATTTATGTAACTCTGCATCTACTGGGGTCGAGACTGCAGACGATTCCTGTCAATGTCATGAAGGAGCAGGATGAAACCTACGAGATTTCTAAGAACCTTGTTCATGAATTTGAACGCCTGACCTGTATATTCTTTGATCAGGAGGAGGAGCTGGTGGATGCGATCAATGCGCATCTGAAAACATCCCTGTATCGCTATCGATACGGTATTCAGCTGGGAAATCCGATGCTGAACAGCATCAAGACGGAGTATGAGGAGCTTTACGAAATTACAAAAAAATCCTGTGAATATCTGGAAAAGAAGCTGGGCTGTCTGATATCCGATGCAGAGGTAGCCTACATTACACTGCATTTTGGTGCATTTCTGACGACCAATCAGACACAGAAGCGCAATCTGCGTATCCTGATCATCTGTCCCAATGGAATCGGAACAGGAAATATGCTGCGTAATGAGGTGGCTTCTCTTGTGCCGCAGGCAACTGAAATCGTGAACCTTCCATTGAGTCAGTACGAGGAAAATCATGATTTTGATGTTGTGATATCCACCGTCGTCCTTCCGAAGGAAAAGAAGCTGATTGTCGTACATCCGATTCTGACAGATCAGGACAGGGTTACCATACTGCGTAACTGCATGTATACCGAACCGCAGGCCAATCTGCAGATACAGGAGATTGTGCGACTGGCAACCAGTTATATTCCATCCTCCAAGCTGGATGAATTTGAAAAGGATTTGCAGGATTACTATTCCAGTATACAGATTCGTACGGTGCCCCACCGAAATTTCGGTCAGAATCTCGTATATTATCTCAAGCCCTCCCATATTCAGATTTGCCGGGAGGATTGTGACTGGGAAGAGGCTCTGCGTCTGTCCTGCCGTCCGCTTCTGATGGAGGACTCCATTACACAGGAGTATGTGGAGGCAATCGTGGAGGATCAGAGAAACCGCGGTCTGATGATGTTTCTAGCAGACGGACTCGTGCTTGCGCATGCAGCGATTGAAAAGGGTGTGAAGCAGCTTGATGTGGCCTTATGCACCTTTAAGCATCCGGTTACCTTTCTGAATGGAAAGCAGGCACGCATCATCATTGTATTATGTGCGGAGGATCAGACCAAGCATATCCGCATCCTGAATGATGTGCTGAATATATTTTCAAAAAAGAAGAGTATTGAGCAGCTGGCAGCATTGGAAAGCAGTGAGGATATTCAGAGCTATATTCGCGCGCATACACAGGAAAATGAAGGTTAATTTTCACTTAAGCGATTACAAATTGCACAATATCTAACATTTTGCACAAAAACGGGAAAACAATTGGTCTTGTATTTCCAACCGAAAAAAAAGATAATGAAAACGTAAAGAGGTAAGGTTATGACATCTATGGAAAAACTGTTACAGGAAAAAAACTGTTACCTGAGAGATCGGGTGCAGGACTGGAAAGAAGCTGTTCACATTGCATGTGAACCACTGATCGAGCAGAATTACTGCACAACGGCATATGAAGCTGCCATTTACGAAATCACAGAAAGGCTTGGTCCATATTATGTACTCTGTGAGAACCTGGCCCTGATTCACGCCAGCAACCAATCCGGTGTCAATGACACACAGATGGCTGTGACCGTGCTCAAGGAGCCGGTGAAATTCAAGCCGGACGGATATGATGTCCGTGTACTGGTAACACTGGTTGCCAAAGACAGTGAATCCCACATGGAAGGGATTCAGGCTGTATCCAACATCTTCTCCGATGAGAAGAAGGTTCAGGAAATTCTGGACGCAACATGCCCGAAGGAAATATTCGACCTGTTTGTTTCCAACGCATGTGAAAAATAGCGTTAACCATTTGAAAGGGAGGATTTACACATATGTTAGAATTTATTATCAACATACTGTCCACACCTGCAATTCTTGTAGGTCTGATGTCTTTGCTGGGTCTTGCGCTTCAGCGTAAGCCAATCGAAGATATTGTCAAGGGAACCGTTAAAACAATCGTCGGCTTCCTCGTATTATCTGCCGGAGCTTCGTTCCTGCAGTCCGGATCATTGAATGCGTTCGGTGATTTGTTCAATTATGCATTTAGCATGCAGGGGGTTGTACCAAACAATGAAGCCATCGTTTCTCTGGCTCTGAAAGACTTCGCTACAGATACTGCTTATATCATGTGTCTGGGTATGGTCTTCAATATCATTATGGCTCGTTTCTCAAGAATGCACTACATTTTCTTAACAGGTCATCATACTCTTTACATGGCATGTATGCTTGCCGTTATTCTGAATGTCGGTGGTCTTACCAGCTGGCAGCTGTGGCTGGGCGGTGGACTTCTGCTTGGCTTCATCATGGCATTCTCTCCTGCGTTCTGTCAGCCGACAATGCGCAAGATTGCAAAAACGGATGAGCTTGGCTTCGGTCACTTCGGTGGTGCCGGATACTGGTTTGCTGCACAGTGTGGGAAGCTGTTCAAGGGCAAAGGGAAATCAACAGAGGAAGTTAACTTCCCTCAGCGTCTGACATTCCTGCGTGATACAACCGTAGCAATTGGTCTTACGATGGTTATCTTCTTCCTGATCGTTACAACTGTGGCGGTAAGCAAGGGTATCCTGAGTGCTGATGCTGCAGCTGTTCTTGAAAAATATCCAAACCTGGCTGGTCTGCTGAACGTTGGGGCTGAAACAAAGACACACTGGGCTGTATGGGCTATTACAAGCGGTCTGAGCTTCGCCGGTGGTGTTTACATCATCCTGAGCGGTGTTCGTCTGATCGTTGGTGAAATCGTTCCTGCATTCCGTGGTATTGCTGAAAAGCTGGTGCCGGGTGCTGTACCTGCAATTGACTGTCCGGTCGTATTCCCTTATGCACCAAACGCTGTACTGATTGGATTCCTGGTATCCTTCCTTGGCGGTATCGTAGGTCTGTTCATTCTTGGATTCATCGATTCCAGCATCATGAGCGTTGCATTGATTCTGCCTGGTGTTATTCCTCACTTCTTCTGTGGAGCAACCGCCGGTGTATTCGCAAACGCTGAGGGTGGATTAAAGGGCTGTGTATTTGGAAGCTTCATGCACGGGTTACTGATTACCTTCCTGCCTGCAATCTGTATGCCGGTTATGGGGTCTTTGAACTTCGCTAACTGTACATTCTCTGATGCAGACTTCTCCTGGATGGGAATCGTCTTCGGAAATATCGCTCAGATTGTTCAGGGCGTTGGTCTGTTAGGTGTCTGTGCGGTTGTATTCCTGATTCCTATCGTGTACAATTATGTTGCACCTAAGAAAGCAAAAAAAGCTGAATAGGCTTTAGAAAGAAGGAAAATAAATTATGGAAATCAGAAGCATTATGTGTTGCTGCGGACAAGGACTTGGAAGCAGTATGATCGTCAGCATGAATGTCGAAAAAGCTCTGAAGAAGCTGGGCGTATCCGGTGTAAAGGTTGAGCATACGGCAATCGGTGAAGTAACAGAAGGAAGTGCTGACCTGTTTGTCATCGGAGCAGACCTTGCACCTCAGATGACGAGCTACAAAAACAAGATCATCTTAAATCAGCTTATGGATATGAATGAAATCGAAACCAAGCTGAAAGAAGTATTCGGTCTTTAAAAAAACGGAAAAAGAAGGCTGTTTCTTCCATCCTTCTTTTTCTTTACAAATTTTTGATAAAAAACAGCAGAAATAAGCGTGAAAGCAGGAGCATCGCTAATTGTACAGCGAACGTAAAAAGAGCTGTACCATACATTGCCTGAAGGCTTGCACGCTATCTGAAAAGGAGGTAATAGCATTGGAAACATCACAACTGAAGGAATTGCAGGTATTTGCTGCACAACTGCGAATGGATATACTGGAAATGCTGGAACACAGAGGATACGGACATTTGGGAGGTTCTCTATCCATCGTTGAACTGATGAGTGTTCTGTATGGTAAACAGCTGCATGTGGATCCGAAAAACCCGAAGATGGAGGATCGCGATATGGTCGTTTTATCAAAGGGACATGCGGGACCTGCCTGGTACTGTGCGCTGGCAGAGAAGGGCTTCTTCGACAAGGAATGGCTGATGACACTGAATGATGGTGGAACAAGACTTCCAAGTCATCCCGACCGTACAAAAACTCCGGGTGTTGACATGACAACCGGATCTCTGGGACAGGGTACAAGTGCTGCTGCAGGTATTGCGACGGGGCTGCGTATGAAAGGATCAAGTCGTTATGTCTACATGATTGTGGGAGATGGCGAGTTGAATGAAGGGCAGTGCTGGGAAGCCTTCCAGTATGTTGCTCATTATAAGCTGAATAACTGTATCGTGATTATTGACGATAACAAGCGGCAGCTTGACGGGTATACGAAGGATGTCATGAATCCTTTCAGTATTCCTGATAAGATGAAGGCATTCGGCTTTGATGTTCAGGTCGTAAAGGGAAATGACATTGAAGCGATTGATGCGGCAATTGAACAGGCCAAAGCGGTAAAGGATCAGGCAGTATGTATCGTTCTGGATACGATCAAAGGACAGGGTGTACCGTACTTTGAAGAAATGGTATCCAATCATTCTGTCAAATTCAACAGTGATGAAGTTATCAATGAAACACATAAGGCGATTGCAGATTTAAAGCAATTTATTGAAAAGGAGGGACAGTAGAATGTTTACTCTCAGCAAAGACCGTAGTAAAAAAGGGAAAGAGCTGCGTATGGTAGTCGTGGAAACACTGCAGGATATGATGAAGAGCGATGCTCAGGTTGTGGCAATGGAAGCTGATCTTGGCGGTGCAAGCGGCTTTACCAAGATTCAGAAAAGCAATCCGGACCGGTTCATTCAGTGCGGTATTTCAGAAGCAAACATGACAGGTGTTGCGGCAGGGCTGTCTGTGACAGGCTTCAAACCGTATTTACATACGTTTGGACCCTTTGCTTCCAGAAGAATCTACGATCAGATTTTCCTGTCTGGTGCATATGCCGGTAATACAATGAACATATACGGTTCGGATCCCGGATTTACGGCAGGGCCAAATGGGGGAACACATACTACATGGGAGGATGTCGCTCTGATGCGCGCAATTCCGCATGCTGTGGTATGCGATGCAGCCGATGAGGTACAGCTGGACTGGATCATAAGAGAATTCGCAAGGATGGAGGGTGTGCATTATATCCGTGCAAATCGTAAGGATGTACGCAATGTATATGAAAAAGGCTCCACCTTTGAAATAGGAAAAGGAAACATTGTAAGAGAAGGAAGCGATGTTTTGATTATATCTGCCGGACAGCTGGTGAGCGATGCACTGGATTGTGCGGAAGTATTGTCAAAACAAGGAATTTCTGTGGAAGTCATTGATATGTTCTGCATCAAGCCGCTGGATGAGGAGCTGATCATTCGTGAGGTAGCAGGGAAAAAGGCTGTTGTAACATTTGAAAATCACTCAATTATCGGTGGTCTGGGAAGTGCTGTCGCAGAGGTTCTTGCGGAGAACAATATCTCTGTGAAGTTCAAACGACATGGTGTTAAAGAACGCTTCGGCGCAGTAGGTACTCCGGAATTCTTGCAGAAGGAATTCCGATTAACTGCAGAGGATTTGCTTCAGACAGTGGAAAACACATTGAAATAATACAAAGAGGGATCAGTCTGAATCTGATTCCTTTTTGTATGCATATCCGTCTTCGACAACATGTATTATATCAGTGAATCAACACATAAAATGCTATGCAATAGATATACCGGAAATTCCAGAAAGTATGAGGGCTTCTGCATCTGTCCTTCTTCATTCTCATACATGGTTCTGCCATTTTTATGTGTTCTTTATCACATGAACGAAGTAAAAACTTAAAAAAGAGAAGATGTTATATCATGTTATCTTTATTTTTATAACATGTTGTGTTATATTTTAAGGGGAACTACATTCAGGAAAGGGGATGAAACAATGCAGAAAAAAGAAGGTGCTCCGCTGTATCTGCAGATTTACAAGGAGTTGCAGAAACGAATAGAAAATGGAGTATATAAAGAAAATGAGCTTCTGCCATCAGAAGCATCCTTACAAGCGGAATTCAATGTCAGCCGTATAACGATTAGACGTTCACTTCAGGATTTGGAGCTTGCCGGATTTATAAAAGTGCAAAAGGGGAAAGGTGCTATGGTGCTGGCGAATAGAAAATATACCGATTTGGTCGGTGTCAGCAGTTTCTCACAGGATGCTATGAAGTCCGGGGAACGGCCTTCTTCTATTATCTTGGAATTTGAAGAAATGAAAGCTTCCGGTATCGTATGTGATTACTTACAGCTTCAGGAGGGCGCTGATATTTACCGCCTGAAACGTCTGCGCTTGAAAAATGGAAGAATCATCGGGATGAATGAACAGTTTATATCGAGGCAAACCGGTTTTGAACTACACGCAGATGTATTGAATGAGAAAACATCAATTTATGCCTTATATGAAGAACAGGGTCTCCATATAGAGCGTGCAGTAGAATCCATAGAGGCGGTAATGCCATCTACGGCATTGCGGAAAGAGCTTTATATGAATGAAGGAGAGCCGTTATTTAGGAGAGAGCGAATCACTTATGATTACAAGAACAGGCCGCTGGAATTATCGATAAATTCCTATAAAGCGGATGAATACAAATATATCATTACATTGAAAAAGGATGAGCTATAAGCAGCTTATTGATCTGTTGCAGTAGGCTTTCACTCTGTGGCTTCACGAGTCTGTCTGCATGCTTATGATATCTCGTTAAGGAAAATGAATATGTCATAATTTTGATGAAAGCAGTGAACGGTTGTTTGCTGCTCTTTTTAATTTACAGCAAAGTAATGCATACCGTATTGCTTCATAAGTAAATAGAATAAAAAAGGGCATATAATCCAGTCCGCCATTACTTTTTTGTTTCGATGATATAACAAGTGAACAGCTATTATACCACATGTTTTTATGTAAAAGGCTTACATAGATAACAAAATTTGTAATTCATACAGTTAATATTGACAAACATGATATAATAAGTTATTATATGGCTGTAACATGTTATATCATGATTAGAGCAGGAGGGAGACGACTTGAAGTATTATGATATTCACTCCCATTTAGGGAAGACAAGCTCCGGAGATGAAAACACACCCAGCGAGCTGGTAACAGATTTGAAGAGGTATGGTATTGAAAAGGTCGGTATCAGCTGTCTTTCAGGGATATCTACAAGAGAGCAGAATGATTTGATTTACCGTGCAATGCAGGAATATCCAGAGGTCATTGAGGGCTATGCGTTTATCAATCCAAAGGATGCAGCTGCAGAAAATGAAATAGACCTATGCCTTGGGACATATGGCATGAGTGCAGTGAAGTTTCATTCCTGGAAGCATGGCTATTATCCGGATAATTCCGGATTCCTCGATCGCCTGCTGGACAAAATCGATTCCTATGGTGTGCATGTGCAAACCCATGTCGGTACTGCACCAATCAGCAATCCCTATGTCTGGGCAGAATATGCCAAAAAGCATCCGCATGTCCGTTTTGTATTCACTCACATCGGGTATTATGAATTCGGGATGTCCACGATAGAAGCGGTTAAGGATTTACCGAATGTCTGGGTGGAAACCTCCGGACAAATGGATGTAGAGGTATTAAAAAAAGCGATAGCTGTGCTGGGATCGAAACGTGTCTGCTTTGGTACGGACTGGCCCTATAAGCCGGTAAATATGGAGATCAGCAAATTTTATGAGTTGGAATTAACAGAAGAGCAGCGCGCTGATATTTTTTATCGGAATGCTGAAAAATTATGGAAGCGAGTAAGGGAGGAACAGATATGAACATAACTACGTTTCGAATTGATGATCGACTGATTCACGGACAGGTGGTAACCGCTTGGATAGCACATAGTGATGCTAAGCAGATTTTGGTTGCGGATGATGCGGCTGCGAAGGATACCCTGCAGCAGTCCCTCCTCAAAATGGCAACACCGAAAAAGGTTGATTTAAAAATTATGAGTCTTGAGGATGCAAAGCAGCTGATTCAAAACGACGAGAGTGATACAAAAACACTGCTGCTTGTACGCGGTCCGAAGCAGGCGTTGTATTTGATTGACAGCTGCAGCGATGTAAAAAGTATAAATGTCGGAAATATCAATATGAAAAAGGGGAAAAGAAAAATTCTGGGGAACTGCTGGCTGAATGATGAGGAAGAAAAGGATATTCGTCTTCTTGCAGAAAAGGTGGAGGTTGAAGTACGCGCTGTACCAAATGAGCATAAACAGATTCTGGTAAATCTGCTTTAATTTAGAAAGGAAGGGAATTTTATGAGTTTATTTTTACAGGCATTTCTTGTCGCGCTGGCTGTGACAATTGCATTTATTGATGCACATACAACACAGACACACATCTTCCGCCCAATATTTATTGGACCACTGGTTGGTGCTATCATGGGGGATTTCAATACCGGATTGCAGGTAGGTGTAACCGTTGAGCTTATGTTTCTTGCTGTTATCTTTGTTGGAACAGCAGTGCCCCCCAATCCCACGATTTCAACAGCAATCGCAACTGCTGTAGCCATTTTGGGTGGCGGAGGGACAGATCTGGCAGTAGCAACTGCACTTCCTGTATCCTTCATAGGTCAGATTGCGGAGACGGTGCAAAATTCCGTAATCAATGTATGGTTTATGCATAGAGCGGAGCATGCGATTGAAAAACTGGATACAAGAGGGCTGGTTATGAACAATATCGTCTTTACAATGGCGATGAATGCCCTTCTCTATGGAGTACCAACCTTTCTTGCTGTATATTTTGGTGCCGATTTTGTAGCAGATATCATTAAAGCGATTCCGGATAAGATTATAACCGGATTATCTGTAGGAGGAAATATGGTAGGTGCTGTCGGTTTTGCTTTACTGCTCAGCTCTATCAAAAATCATACCATGTGGCCGTTCCTGTTTCTCGGATTTTTCTTTGCGGCCTATCTGCAGATCAATATGGTAGGTATTGCACTGCTGGCTGTTGTTTTTGCGGCACTGTATTACTATTTCAAACTTGCAGATGAGGGAAAGGAGTAGGCAAATGGAAGCAAAGAAACTAACAAAAAAAGATTTATGGAAGGTATTCCGCGGTCAGCTTACGATCCGTGGAGCAAATAACTATGAGCGCCAGCAAAATGCCGGCTTTACTCAGGCTATGATGCCGGTCATTGAAAAGGTCTATGACAATGATGAGGATAAGCGGGAGGCTTATGAACGGCATATGGAATATTTTCTGACAAATGATATCACAAGTGCTATTCCTGTCGGAATTGCTGCGGCAATGGAAGAAATGCACGCAAATGATCCGGATATGGATCCCAATGCAATCAATGCGGTAAAAACTGCCCTTATGGGACCTCTTGCAGGCCTTGGGGATTCCTTGCTGAATGGTACAGCAAGACCTATTCTGGCAAGTCTTGCCATTTCTCTTGTACATGCCAATCTGGGATGGGTAGGACCGATATTCTTTGTTATCGGTATGAGTATCGTTTCCCTGGGCATCCGCTATCTGGGAGTATTTCAGGGCTATAAGCAGGGAATCAAGCTTGTTGAAAAAATTAACTCCAGTGGTCTGATTTCCAAAATTACAGATATTGCCGCAATCGCTGCCTATACGATTGTCGGAGGCTTCATACCGGCTCTGGTTGTTATGAACATTCCGATTGAAATAAAGTCCGGTGAGACAGTTATCAATATTCAGAAGACATTGGATGGTCTGATGCCGGGTGTTCTGGGTCTGGCCTATACCTTCCTGATGTATTATCTGGTAACAAAGAAAAAAATCTCGGCAGTTAAACTGATTTTCTTCACAATGGTGTTTGCTATACTTGCAGTTTATGCAGGCATTCTTGGCTAAGGAGGTGCTCTGATGATAGATATTCATTCGCATTTAAAAACAGACAGTGAAGAAGGCAGTGTGCAAAAGCTCTTGCAGGATATGGACCGTTTCCATATCAATCGGCGTGTTATTTCAGATATGCGCTATGATGATGTGCAAGACGGAAATCAGAAAATTGCTGAGCTGGTAAAGGAATACCCTGAGCGTTTGATCGGATGTGCAGTGCTGAATCCTGCACTATCCACGATTCTCGAGGATACAAGACATGCCTGCTCGCTGAAAGAAATCCGTATGATAGAATTTGATTCATATCGTCATGGTTATGCTCCCGATGATTGTCCTGTTCTGGATGATGTGTTCGCAATGCTGCAGGAGCGCGGTTTGCCAGTTAAGGTATTTTCCGGTATTGGCGCAAAGGCCTTGCCGCATCAGTGGGAATCGTATACAAGAAGATATCCGCAAATACCGTTTATCTATTTGCATATGGGATGCTTTGATTACGGGTACAGCTGCGTGGATATTGTAAAGCGTAATAAAAATGCATATGTAGAAACGAGTAATCAGTATGAAATGCAGATTCTGAAAAAGGCATTCCGGCAGCTTCGTGAAGAACAGATCGTATTCGGAACAACCTATCCGCAGCGTTTTACAAAAAATGCTGTGGAGGTATTTGATTTATTTGATTTGAAAGAGAATCAGCTGCAGATGTTTACGGATGGAAATGCCAAACGTCTGCTGCAGATGTGAGGAAAAAGAATGTATACAGTAAATTTAGAAAAGGCGAGGAAAGCTCTTCCGGCTGCTGCTGTGAAGGACTTTGATGACATTGTTGAGCAAAGAGTATTAGGGGCTAGCAAGCATATTCAAATGATTGGGAAAATGATTGAGCAAATTGCTGTTGACAGTGTTGAAACGAATCGTACGATAGCGGAAATGCTGGAGCGAATCCAGGAGGTCTGTCAGTTTTTTATTCATACCAGAGGAGAGGCATCGCAGGCGATAACGAATGCTGTCTATCTGATGACTGCCCGATACAGACAGCATGAGGAACGTGATATTCGTACCTATGCACAGCGTATTATAGATGTGAAAAAGCAATATGAGCGGGATTGTACGGCCGCATCAGAAACCGCTGTTTCCTATGCTGTGGAAATAGGGAATCGTATGTCTGCAATCATGGTATATGATTATTCCAGCAGTGTGGAAGCATTCCTGCGTAAAATCAACGGTCCCAAGCGTATATATATACCGGAAAGCCGTGTGATCAATGGCGGTGCTCCCTTCGTTCAGCCATGTCTTGAAGCAGGACATCAGATTCATTTCATTCCTGATGCGAGCATGATGTATTATATGAAATCCTGTGATGGTGTTTTTATGGGGGCAGAGAGCATATACCCGGATGGTACGGGCTTCAATACAACCGGATCTGATATTGTCGGTCTGCTTTGTGATTATTTTCATGTGCCGCTGTATTTTATATCCCCTTTGATCAAGCTGGATGTACGTCCTGTGTATGGAAAAGAGAAATGTACGGTGATAAACGATTTGCGAAGCAAGCTGGAGCCTGTGGCAAATCCGAAGCAGGTGAAGGGAACCATTGATTATACAGCACCGGAGCTGCTTGCGGTGTCACCGGGGTTTATCAAGGCGTTCATCACGGAGCAGGGAGTAATTCCGGCTACGCAACTGTATGATATAAGCATGAAGTATATAAAAGAACTGAGAGGTGCAGATGATGTTTAAACCTGATTGTACGGCATTTGCCATGATCCAGCCCAGTGCGCTGCCTGGAAGCTACCGGCATGAGGATAAAACGATTGATGATATCGTTGCAGAGGTTTTGGAAGAAACACAAATGATTGTGGATAATGGCTTTGACGGCGTAATTTTACAAAATATGAACGATATGCCAATCAAGCAAATTGCAGCTCCGGAGGCAATCGCCTATATGACGCGTATCGCATATGAAATAAAGCATCAGTATCCGCAGCTTATCCTTGGTGTTCTTGTGAATTGGGATGGCGTTGCCAGCCTTGCCGTGGCGGATGCCGTACATGCCGATTTTGTGCGTGTGGAGCATCTGTTTACAGGCGCAAATGTTACAAGTGCAGGTATATTGGAGGGGCAGTGTGTTGAAATCGCAGCCTTGCGTAAGAGAATACGCTCCAAGGTTCCCGTATATGCGGATATACAGGAGGTTCATGGAATCCCGTTAGGTGGTAAGCCGATTGATGATGCAGCATGGGAAGCAGTGCATGAGGCTTTTGCGGATGGATTGTTTGTATCCGGCAAAAGCAAGGAGGAAAGCCTTGAAATGATACATGCTGTACGTAAAAAGCTTCCGGATACACCGGTAATTTTAGGTGGAGGCGCCAATGGCGAAAACATTGAAGAGCTATTGCAATACTATGATGGTGTATCGGTCGCAACATGGGTGAAAAATGGAAATATGAAAAATCCAATTGATCCAAAGCGTGCAGAGATTTTCATGAGCAGTGTGCAGAAGGCCAGAGAAAAGAAACGGGGGAGATCGTAATGACAGGACTTATCATCTGCGGTCATGGTGACTTTGCAGCAGGGATGTACAGCTCCTTGAAGCTGTTAAATGGGGAGTGTGAGCATCTTGTCTGCATAAGCTTTCAGGAGGGAACCTCCTTTGAAGACCTGTGCGACACGATGAATAAGGAAGTGGAAAGGTTTATCGACGGAAATGTCATTATCCTCACTGACTTGCCGGGCGGCTCTCCTTTTAAAGCTGCCGCAATGGCTACCTTTCAGTATGACTATGCCAGAGCGGTAACCGGCACGAACTTTCCTCTTTTGCTGGATTTGGTTTTATCAAGGGATTATGCAGAGGATGTGGATCAGCTGCTTGATCAAAGCATTGATAACGCAAGGGAAGCGTTAATGAAAATGTCATTGGAGCAGTAAATGAAAATAAGAAGAGAAAGACCTTTTATGAGGTTCCTTCTCTTCTTTTGCTATTTGTGAAGAACGTTTCATCCTGCCATTCAATCTTTAATCCTCCGTTATCTGATATCTGAATCGGAAGCATGCTGTAGGCAGAGGAGCGCAAATCATCCGGGTGCCAGTGATCCAGCAATACATAGGGCTGATTCTGCACAAAGAAAATACAGGTCCCCTGTCCGTCAAAGGTGGTACGATATGCAGGACCGGTGCAAGGATTATCGATCAGCTTCCATGGTCCTATCAGATGGTCACAGATGCCATATAAGGAGGGATTGGGTTCCCAGCCGCTGCATCCGGAAGTAATCATGTAGTAGCGGTTATGGGAATACATGATGGCCGGTGCCTCCCGCTCCTGATCCTGGAAAATACTGATATAGGAACCGGTAACATCCAGATAATCATCACTTAATCGTGCAATATTCATTGTTTTATTGTAATTTGCACTGTGAATCAGCCAGGCACTGCCGTCCAGATCCTGAAACAGCGTCATATCCCTGCTGTCCTGCCGGTTGGGCTGAAAGCTCTTTAGCCAGACAAATGGTCCGGTTGGAGAAGCTGCTACCGCAACATTAACACCGGCATAGTAATAATCTGCAGTATCCGCATGGGTATACATTACAAACTGCTTGGTGCTTTTATTATATAATACTCTGGGGCGTTCACATATGTTTTTGGTATACAGCATGTGTGCAGGGTTGTTTACTACCGGTGAAAGTACAATACCTTCATTCCTCCAGTTTTCCAAGTCTTCAGAGGAGTAACAGGAAATACCAATAAAATCGACGTGACGATTAACTGTTTCCGTATCCTTGTTCTCTCCATACCAGTAATATATTCCTTTATGCTGCAGTATCATTCCGCCATGTGCCTGTATAGGCTTTCCTTCGGTATCCGTCCATAATGTTTTGTTTTTCATTGTTAAGCTCCTTTTTCATGTCAGTCTGTAAGCATAGCAATATTATAAGGGATGCATCTATAACATACAATGGATATCAATATAGAGATATGCTTTTGGTGTATCAAAACGAAATTTTATAATTTCAACCTGCTTTGGTATCTTTATTTTTAAGTTTCCTGAATTGATTAAATGTGAATCCATACGCTGATTTTGTTTGTCTAGGCGAAGATCACAAAGCTAGATTCTAGTGAACGAAGTATGAGCCGAATGGAAAATACTATTTACTTTTTCAAAAAGATAGATAGACTTTTATACAACGGAGTAAAACGTAAAATTATATAAGACAACAGAACACCACTGAAATTCAGGATAAAATCATCAATATCCATAGTACCGCTCAGTGTAAAAAACTGCAGAATCTCTACCATGATGATGATAAATGCCATACGGAGCAGCAGCTTCACAGGACGCTTCGCCCAGTCAGTAAGTAAAAGCAGGAAAAAGGAAAACGGCATAAAGGCGACAAAATTACCCAGCAGATTCATAACGGCAATCCGGTTGTCCACATACGGCATATCGAAAATCGCCATCATCTGATGAATGGTTGCGAACGGCTTCAGACTGGTTCCATATTCCCATTGCATCCGCAGGGCATCCGGATAGGACTGCGAGCGCAGGTCTACATAATCTCGTGCGAACTCACTGGCAAAAAAGAGGATATAGATCATTTGAAATATATAGAAGGAAAACAGGACGGTCCACATGAGACGCAGATTTCTTGTTTGCTTTTGTGTATCATAGAGACGGTTCTGCAGGCAGACACCAAGGATCAGTGTCGAGCATATGAGGACAGAAAACATAACGATTCCTGAGAAGTTCAGATAATTTTCTATTGTGAGATAAAAATAAAGCAGCATTGCCGTTATGGATATGCCTAGGCATACATAGGACAGCTCTTTTTTATATTTCATGGACATGCAAAAACTCCCTTCATGTGTATATATGATATAGGAGAACGGATATTTCCACAAGAGGAGAAGCCTTAATATTTTCTTATGTTTGTCGAAAGAAATAAGATAAGCGAAGAAAGCGGCAGCAGAACTTCTCATCCTGTCGTTTTTTTGGAAAAGCTGTTGGACATGGAAGAAAAACTTCAACGGATTCTTCTACTAAATCACAGGGCGATACCATATACTGTAACGGATATCCCCGTGTAAAATATAGGATGAAAAAGCATGGTACAGACAACTGTACGGGAATCTTTAACTTTTTCTTAAGACGGGAAATACCATATACAAATGCGGATTCTGTAGTATAATATCTTTGTGAGGTTAAACAAGGATGAAGATATTTACATGTGAAAAATGCGGTACTTCTATCAAACTGCATTTTATAAAGGGCTATGTGCATCTGCGCTGTCCTGCCTGCGGGGCAGAGTATCAGCTTGATACTGGAAGCCTGAAAAAATATATGCTCATACCCCTGCTGTCCGTTGCGGCGGCGGTTGGTACCAGCTTGCGATTTCTGCAGGGAAGAACAATTGATATCAAATGTATCTATATACTGACAGTGTCTTTTGTGCTGTCGGGGCTGCTGGGCACGCTTTGTGTCAAGACAGGACTGTTAACGTATGAAGAGAAGGAAAACAGGTGAAGGCATGAAAAAAATGAGGAAAACACCAGAAAAACAATATCAGCTGGCTGTGGACGGCATTCGTCCGCTGAATGTACAGGACAGTAAGGATCGGCTGCTTGCATTCTGTATGGATGTCAGCATCATGCTGTGTCCGATTGCTTTATGGAATATTATTCTGCTTGCCGTGCTGGGAAATATCATCAGCATCTCCGGCATTAAGCTGATCAGCATCTTTATCGGGGGGCTGCTTGTTATCTCTATTTTATTTCTGAACAGCTATATCTACCGGCAAACCGGCGGACAGAGTGTCGGCATGCGCATGTTCGGCTTTAAGGTGGTCAAGAAAAGCGGGCGCAGGGCCAGCAGACAGCAGCTTCTTCTGCGGGAGCTTGTAGGCTTCGATCTTCCGTTTATCATTCTGATGTATTTTACAAATGCATTCGGTGTTGTTGCATACTGGGGGTTGAACGGTTTGTTTACGCTTGCGGACAGCCGTCATCGCTCTTTGATCGATCTTGTTCTTGGAACACGGGTTGTTGCATTAGAGAAAGCACAACAGCCTGTACAAAAAGAAAAAGCTCCGCAGGCGGTAAAGCAGCCGCTGCCGAAACAGGCTGAGCAGCCGGAATTGATTATGAATACGATGGATCTGCATATTCATTCCAATTTCTCCGATCGCGGGCAGTATAATGTCGAAGAGATTTTCCAATATGCGAAGCGCAACCACATTCGGACGGTTTCCATAACCGATCTGGACTGTGCAAAGGCAAACAGTATTGCGGTGAGAATGAGTGAGCTGTATGGTGTAACCTATATTCCGGGTATTGAAATCAACTGTGATCTGCGTGGAAGACGTGTGCGTATTCTCGGTTATTTCATTCAGTATAACAGTGAATTATTCGCACATATTGAAAATGAAAGTCTGGTGAATGAGAAGAGGGCCAGCATTGACCGTGTCCGCAGATTTGAGGCATTGCTGGGACGTAATATTGATGAGGAACGGCTTCTGAAAAGCAACCGGTTCCAGCGTTTGAGCGGTGAACTGATTGCCAAGCATGTACTGAATCGACCGGAATTTGATGATTGTGCCATTTTAAAGCCGTATCGCAGAGATGAATTCGGATGGCGAGCTTTGAATAAAGATTACTTCGCATACGGAAAGCCATGCTATGTACCTGTGAAGTATGCATATCTTAAGGATGTACTGGATGTCATTGAACTGACGGGCGGTATCTCTGTGCTTGCCCATCCAGGAAAGCTGCTGGTACAGGAGCCGGAGCTACTGGACGAGGCTTTGCGCATGGGTGTACAGGGAATTGAAGTCTTCCATCCAATGCATACAAAGAAGGAAATGGCAAGTCTGTTAAAGCTTGCGACAGACCGTAAGCTGCTCGTCAGTGCGGGAAGCGGCTTCTATAATATGGAAGGAAACACACGCATCGGAAGATGCAACTGTCCAAAGGAGGCAGAAGGCTTAATCGATATGATGCTGCATGCACGTATGTAAGAAGATAAGAACAGACAGATTCATAGAGGATGAATTTGTCTGTTCTTGTAACTATTAAAAGTCGTTTATCTACAGGACTCCTTCCAATTAGTGACTTAAACTTATACGAGAAGAGTCATTACAATCATTACGTAATACTTTTATTTATTATGTCTCTTTATCCCTATGAACCCTTAAAAGTTAAATATTAATGTTTTATATATAGCTGCTGTAGTCAGTATTAGGGGTGTTTATAATGAATTATTTTTTTTAATATAAGTTACCTTATTCCACTCTTTCTGGCGAAGTCCAATGTAAAAATAGTTTAATGAATAAGAAGCTACTATCACCTGTAAGTAACACGATTTTAAAAGATAGTTAAAAGGCCATATAAATATTCAATGCATAAATGAAGAATAATCATGAATATAAATATTATGATACTGTCTACTTTTTTGTCATTAGTCGTCTTTATTTTGAGTAATAGCAAGTAAATAAATAACAACCCTGCTTTATCTATCATAATAAAGCCTATATAGATATGATGAGAAAATAGATAACAAGAAATAAGTTGTATTACTGCTAAAAATATATCACTTATCAAACTTTTTTTAATAATTAAATCACGAAGCAAATTAGGTTTTCGAATTTCTATTTCATACTTTAAATTCATAAAGTCAAATGTAGTATCAAAAAGATATAGTATTTCAAATAACAAGAAGAGACAAGTAAGACATGTCATTAAAATGTTCGTAGGCATACCGTAAACTACTTGATTGAAAAATATTTTATTGTAGTTTAATAATAAATAGGAGATAGGAAAAAGCAAACTGTAAGCTAATAGATATTTGTGCTTTCTAATCAATACATTCATATAATTGTTCCTTATCTATAGTAAATTTCCTATTGAAAGGGATTTCGTCAACTCCATCATGAGCACATATAATAATAGTTTTCTTATCAGAATTTAATTTCTTTACAAGTTCAATAAATTTATTGCTTGATGTATTATCGAGACCTCTTGTAGGCTCATCAAATAAGATAATATTCTGATTTTCCATAATAGCTTGAATAATACCAAGTTTTTGACGCATACCTACTGAATATTTTTTTACTGCCCTTTTATCTTCTAAAGTTAAATCAAAATATTCCATATAGCTTTGAACAGTTTTTCTATCGTAACTGTTTTTCAGATCATATAAGAATTTCAAATTATATTCAGCACTCTCGTTCTCAATAAACGCAGGATTTTCAATTAAAGCACCTATTTCAATATCATTATTTTCGATTATTACTTCACCTTTATCTGCATTTAAAAGACCAGCAATTATCTTTAAAAGAGTAGATTTTCCTGAACCATTTGATCCGGTGATATGAATCAAATCACCTCTGTGAATATCCATATTTACATTACGTAGAATGCTAACATTATGAAAAGCGATAGAAATATTTACAAGTTGTATCATTTGATTGTCTCCTTCACAATTTTTCGAGTATAGGCAGCATGATTAAGTAATGAAACACAAACATTAATAAAAATGGTGCCATTAATAATATTTTAGTTATTCTTTTGCTAACAAAAAGAGCGGCAGTATTTAAACAACTAATCATAAGGTATAGGATACTGATGTTAATCAAATATAGCATATATATCTTTGGCATATATGCAAGTTGATTATAAAATGGAAGTATATAAGTTATGATGATAAAAATAAGAGAATTAAGAAACTCTATGCATAAGATTTGAGTTACAAGTTTGTTTTCTTTGATCCTTAAGAATATGTGATATTTCATAGCATATAAACAATTAGCCCTCCAATAGTTAAAGGAAAAAAATATCGAACACGTAACTAAAGGCAAGTAGTTATTCCCTATGTATGATATAAAGCCAATCTTCGAATCGCTTTCATATAGAAATAGGAAAAAAATCAAAATAGAAAGAATATATAATAGGATATATTTACTCTTAAGAGATACTATGTAATTTCTCAGCATAAGTATTTTCTCCATCTCTTTAAAAGCACATACAATATAGAAATAAAGAATATATAAAATATGAAGGCAGAAAGATAATTTAAATACCCTATTTGAAGCAATGACATTCCAGGACAAATCAAACTTGTAGGTAAAATTGCATTTGTCAATAACCGTAAGGGTAAAGGTATTGATTTATATTGAAAAATAATTACACTTAATCTTATTACTAAATTCACTAAAACTACACTACCTATCATTATCAATAATGGATAAAGGTGAAAGAAATATCGCCTTTTAATAAAGAAAATGGATACATATACAAAAATGATAAAGAGAGTGAAGCCTAGGCAACTGAATAGTGAGAACAAGAGATAATTGATAATGGGATTTTTAAAAAATAATAAATAATCATCAGGAATAAAATGAATAGACAATGAGGGATGATAAACAAAATATATACCTAAAAGAATGAAACAATGTAATAAAGATATGGAAAGAAAAGATTCTGCTAGAAGTTTTTTCAAATTACGGATGTGAAATTTTTTTATACCGATTCGTAATATTGCGATGTTTTCTGCGCCATTTTCATGTAGTGCGAATATATTATATAGCAGAATGTTAGGAAGAATAAGCAATAGTAACAGAATAAATATAAGATTTAAATTAAAATCCCAGATACGAATACCAACAGAGAATAAATTCCATTCATTTGCATATTGGAAAAAATCCTTTGCATAAAAAACAGCATAGGAGCTGAGAGTAATTAATGCAGTAAATAAGATTATTAAGTGTTTTTTTTGTTTCATAATGGCCCCCTTTTATAACAAAAACCGAAAGACTTCGGTTTTCTATTATGTATTCATTTAATTTGTCGGTGTAAAATTAATGGAAACTTGACCTCCAAAATTTACATTAGAAGAGGAAACTCTTGCGCCAATCCACCAATCCTTGGACTTGTATCCGTTTAAATAATAAATTCTTTTATCATAACCTTCCGCTAAAGAATAATATGAATTGGAACGGCGTTCCCCATGGAAATAAAAGTCTCCATATGTCGTCCAACCTGTATTATTAGAATATAGATGAATATAACCATAGTCACAAGCTTTGTTTTTCTTAGTAGATGTTTTCGTTCTTTCACTCCAAGCACCCCAAGCTGGGACATTTAGCGTTTCTTTTGAAGACCATTGAGTAGCAGATATTGAGAGAGTTGTCGTTAAAGCAACAACTAAGGTGAAAAAGCATACAAAAATTTTTTTCATAGTACCACCCTTTCTTTAGTTAATTATAACATGTTATCACCTTGTTTACAAGCTCGTATCATATTGTTTACCCCCAAATATAAAAGAAAAGTGTTTTATGGAGAAAAGAGGCTGGAAATTGGAGTTATATTAAGATAATTATGTGATTGGAAGGGGGAAAAATAATAACAGCAGAAGTATGTCCAGATCATGTACATATGCTAGTGGAAATACCGCCGAAAATGACAGTATCAGGATTCATGCGATTTCTGAAGGGGAAAAGCAGTATTATGATATATCAGAAATGGAGAAGCATGAAATACAATTATAGAAACAGATCATTCTTGTGTAGAGGAATACAGTAGGAAAAATGACAAAGTAATCAAAGCATGTATAGAGCAGCGACTGAAAGAAGATGAATTGAGTGAACAATAGATTCTCCATATAGAGGACTCGTTTACAGGTAATCGTAAATAGAAATGCAAATACGTATTGTTATGCTGGAAAGCGTAGCTTGAATTTGAGCTCCTTGGGGCGATTACGTAAAAACACCAGCTATGCTAGTGGATATTTATTCTTTATTGTATCTTGATTATGATAATATTCAAGCAATTACCGTCATTCTTAACTATCATATAAAAAGCATATACTTTTGATTCCTCTACAAAGATGAATTAATTATATTCAACATTCATTTCAGAATTAAGTATACTTACGCTTACTTATGGCAAGTCTGTTAAAGCTTGCGACAGACCGTAAGCTGCTCGTCAGCGCGGGAAGCGGCTTCTATAATATGGAAGGAAACACACGCATCGGAAGATGCAACTGTCCAAAGGAGGCAGAAGGCTTAATCGATATGATGCTGCATGCACGTATGTAAGAAGATAAGAACAGACAGAAGCCATACAAGCCGGTTTCTGTCTTTTTTCAGCTGCTTTGCAAAGCTGCCTGCTTCATAAGGGCGAATCCCTGCTTTATGATGAAAAGAAGTACCCTATATCGACTTAAGAATGCTTAAGCATTCCATCCTATACAAGCTGTACGATATATGCTATAAATAATGCAGATGCATCCGTTTACCGGTATGGAAAACCATCGGATTCACGGTAATTTCCTGCTCCTCCTCATCGGATAAAGGCAATTTACACATTTATCATTATCGTGCACACGATACAGGAAAGGGGTATTCAATGAACCTATATCTTACAGATTTCAACCAAAATGCCACGCTGATACCTATTTTATGCACGGACTGGCGATTTCCATCATGCTGACAGTGGGGACGCTTTCCATGCTGAAAAAGAAGAAGGTATGCGACAAACGCTATTTCATCTGGGGGCGGGTGAACCACATAGCATGTGCTGTGCTTCTGATCTGGATCATAACGACAAAGGGATATGATCGGCCGCTGGAATTTTTATGCCTTATCAGTTTTGTCCTGCTCCTGTATCTGCTGCTGTTGATCACCCTGATTGTTAATTGTTTAAAAATCAGGCACAGAGGGTCAGCTTCATGAGCTTGCAAGATGATCTGTTAAAGACTGTAAGGTCTGCATATCGTAGAACGGTATGTGTTGGGAATATACGACAGTAAGGATATATGATACAATAGCGCTGGATGCATACAGCTGCAGAAGCTGTACTACACAAAAAGACAATAGAACATAAAGAAAAGAGGTATACTATGGAAACAGCAATCGAAAGAGTAAGAGCTTTTGTAAAGGATCGTGACTGGGATCAGTTTCATACGCCGGATAATCTGGCAAAATCCATCTGCATAGAGGCAGGGGAGCTGCTGGAATGCTTTCAGTGGGATCCGGAGAAATATGAACATCGCGCGGTGTGTGAGGAGCTTGCGGATGTGATGATTTACTGTATGCAGCTCGCGGATAAGCTGCAGGTGAATATGGAAGACATCATTCTGGATAAAATGGAAAAGAATGAAAAGAAGTATCCTGTGGAAAAAGCCAGAGGAAATGCCGCAAAGTATGACGCTTATGAATAAACAGGAGGCAGCTATGAAAAAACTGTATATTTCTGCGGATATCGAAGGAATCTGGGGAAACGGGGCCTTTGCACATACTGCGAAGAATGGCACAGAGTATGAGGAATACCGCACGAATATGATTTCGGAGGTAAACCTGTTGATTGATAAGCTGTTTACGGCAGGAGCTGAGGAAGTCGTGGTGAATGACGGTCATGGCAATATGGATAATCTGAGCGCATCAAGACTGGACCCGCGTGCCTGTATGGTGGTAAGCAATGGTGCCTATAAGGAATATGGGATGATGGAGGGACTGGACGATACCTTTGACGGTGTATGCTTTGTCGGATATCATTGTCGCAGCAATACCCGCGGCGTCATGGCACACACGATATGGGGAACTCTGGTGAGAAGCATCCGCGTTGACGGCGAGGAAATGGGAGAGAGCGGCATCAATGCCCGTCTTGCCTGGGAATATGGTGTTCCAATCGTGCTCATCAGCGGCGATGATCTGTTGAAGGAACAGCTGAAGGAGGAACTGCCGATGCCGTTTGCTTATGTGGAAACCAAGCGTGCAATCTCTTCCCAGTGTGCCCTTTCCTGCAGCTGGCAAATGCTGGAGGAACGCTATGAGCGTGCCGTTTCATCCATGGAAGCACACTGTGGACAAGCGCCTGTCTATGCCAAAAAACCACATTGTGTGGATATCACCTTTCATCATGAACGCAATGCCGATTTTGTTTCCCGCATGGACGGCGTGACACGGATATCGGAATGCAAGGTACGCATACAGAAGGACAGCTATGATGAAGTATACCGGTATCTTCGCTTTGTTATAAAAATAAGCAATGCATTTGCTGCATAAAAGCAGAGAAAGCAGGTGAAGCCATGAAGCAGATGCATATTCTGGATCAGATGAAACCGGAGGAGGTCGCAGAGCTGAAGGCGCAGTCTGTCACGAAAACGTTTCAGCGACGGGAAATCATTTTCCATAAGGAGGACACGCCGAAGTATTTGTATGTATTGCTGGAGGGAGCGGTTTGTGTTTTGGATGATACACCGGACGGTACCCGCAATATTCTGACCATCATACGGGAGCCGATGGACTGCTTTGCAGAGGTTTATCTGTTTATTGATGAAAAGCTTCCCTTTTCTGCGGAAGCGATGAAGAAAAGCACGGTGCTTATGATTCCCCGCAGTGTGCTGCACCGGTTTCCCCAAATCAGCCGGAATCTGAATGTCATGCTTTCACAAAAAGCATATACGCTGTCACAGAAGCTCAAGCTGTTAATGAAGGACAGCCTGCGTGAAAAAATCATGGAATATATGCAGCAGCATCCCGATGTCCTGTTGAAGCGCCATGAGCTGGCAAGCTTTCTCGGTGTCAGCCGACCGGCTCTTTCCAGAGAGCTGTATCGTATGGTGGATGACGGACTTCTGGTTCTTGATGAGCATGGAAGCTTTAAAACGGTAATATAGATTACCGCTTTTTTTCTGTCTGCGCGCTATACTTGCTTCGTAAGCAAGGAGGCGATATCTGTGAAAACAGAAACAATACAGGAAATGGCAGGAATGCAGGACGGTGCTATCGTGTCGAAAATACTGACGCAAAACGGAAGCACAACGCTGTTTGCACTGGCTCAGGGAGAGGAAATTCAGGAACATACGAGTACGCGGACAGCGCTGGCAATCGTATTGGAGGGACGTATTATATTCACCGTTGATGGAGAAGAAAAGGAAATACAGGCTATGGAGGCAGTTCATCTTCCGGCATCTGTTGTACATGCCCTGCGTGCAGACACAAACAGCCATATGCTGCTGATGCAGAAGAAAGAGCAGTAATATGGAAGAAATGTTTTGCTTTCAGTGTCAGGAAACGATGAACCAGACGGCATGTACTGTACAGGGCATGTGCGGGAAAAGTGCAGCGTGCGCCAATCTGCAGGATGCCTTGATACGGGCAAGTCAGTATGCCGCATTATATGATACAGCATCGGACGAACAGCTTATGAACAATCTGTTCATGACGATAACGAATGCTAACTTTTCCACAGCGAATATCCGCAGGGCGATTGAAAAAACATATACCGGAAAATCTGTGGAGGAGCTGACACGGGAGGGATGCCTGAAGAATCAAAAAGAGACTGTGCGTTCCTTGCAGGAGCTTATTTTGTACGGACTGAAGGGGCTGTGTGCCTATCTGTCGCATGCAGCTGTGCTGGGATTCCGGAAAGCAGAGCTAAGCAGCTTTGTCCGCAGCACCCTTGTATATTTGCTGGAGGATCACGAACAAAAGGAGTATCTGACGTTGCTTGATAAGACCGGCGAGATGGGAGTACAGGCCATGGCACTGCTGGATGAAGCAAACACAGCCACCTATGGTCAGCCGGAAATCACCACGGTATCTCTGGAAACAGGAAGCCGTCCGGGTATTCTGGTATCCGGACATGATCTGCACGACTTAAAGGAGCTGCTGGAACAGTCACGTTCACAGGGAATCGATATTTATACACATGGGGAAATGCTGCCGGCGCATTCTTATCCGGAATTTAAGAAATATGAGCATTTCAAAGGGAATTACGGAAATGCGTGGTGGAAACAGAATGAGGAATTTGAAGCATTCAACGGGCCGATTCTGATGACAACCAACTGCATCATTCCGGTAAGGGACAGCTACAGGCAGCGTATCTTTACAACTGGTGTTGTCGGATATGACGGACTTGAGCATATAGAAGCAGTGAATGGAAGAAAGGACTTCCGCTGTATTATTGAACTGGCGAAGCACTGTCCTGCACCGCAGCAGCTGGAAACAGGGAGTGTAATCGGCGGCTTTGCACATGCACAGGTCATGGCGTTACAGGATCAAGTCGTGGAAGCCGTAAAAAACGGGGATATCCGGCAGTTTATCGTTATGGCGGGCTGTGATGGCCGGCACAGCACCAGAAGCTACTATACCGATTTCGCCAGAGCACTTCCAAAGGATACGGTGATTCTGACAGCCGGATGTGCAAAATACCGTTATCTGAAGCTTGATCTGGGAATGATCAACGGGATTCCCCGTGTCCTGGATGCGGGACAGTGCAATGATTCCTATTCTCTGGTACTGATTGCAGAAGCACTGAAGGAGGCCTTTGGCTTACAGGATATCAACGAGCTGCCAATCCTCTATAACATTGCATGGTATGAGCAGAAGGCGGTCATCGTATTGCTGGCACTGCTGCATCTGGGCGTGAAGAATATCCATCTGGGACCGACGCTGCCTGCCTTTTTGAGCCCTGAAGTCGTACAGTGGCTAAAGGAGAGCTATGGAATCAGAACAATTCAGGAGGTTGAAAAAGATATGGAGAATTTCGGTATTACGAAACGTGAACCATCCTATGGTGATATGACGATGGCGGAGCTGTTGAAGCTGGATGAGGGGATGGAGGATGTGCTGTATGAAGCAGGCTTCCACTGTCTGGGTTGTCCAAGCTCTCAGTTTGAGTCCTTACGCGATGCCTGTGAGCTGCATGCCCTGAACGTTGATGAGGTGTGCGCAGCCATACGGGAGTACCGTCATGAGTAAGCGGCTGGGAGGAATTCATCAGCTGCTGTATAAGCGCATCTGTTTTCTAAGCGAATGGAATGAAGCCTTGTGCATTGCGTTGCACAGGGAACAGAAGCATCGCTGTCACAGGCTGCAGCTGACGGATCTGATTGATGAAAACAACATTCATGAAAGCCTGCAGGAAATGATGAAAGAGGTACAGTGCGAGCATGCTGTGTTAAGTGAGCGTCTTGTACATGAGCAGGGAAAAGAGGCTGCCGCGCAGGTGATTGCAGGCTTTGGACAGCGGCATACAGTGGATGGCGATCTGACACAGCTGCTGAAGCAGATCGAAGCACTGTTTCTTCATGGAATGCCCTGTGAACGTAACCTGATCATGGAAGTGCAGGATGATACACATGCGCGTATTGTATGGAAGAATGATTCCCAGCTGCAGCATTACCAAAATCCTTCCTTATGGCTGTGGGAGCGGGAACAGCTGCTTCAAAAAATGCTTCCGGCAGACTATGTATATGAGGAGTATGCAAAGGAAGCAGTTTTATATAAAGACGCTGTGTCCCCTACATGGGTGGAACAGCTGGAATATGAACATGAAATGATTTCACACCTGCTGGCTGCCATGCAGGAATACTCGCTATCCATACTGCGGACAAAGCAGGTGGACAGGGAATGGCTGAAAAACTGTCTTGATTATCTGCAGGAATATGCGGATGTCTTTCATCATCAGAAGGAGGAGGAGCTGGTGTTCAGCCGTTTGAAGCAGGCAAGTCCGCAGGGGAAAATCCTTGTCGAACAGGGAATGCTTGTGGAGCATGATCTCGCAAGATATTACATCCGCTCCATGAAGAAGCTGCTAAAGAAGGATGTCACTGAGAAGGTCTGTGTACGTCTGATCGGTTTCATTCAGGCATATATTGATCTGCTTGAACGTCATATTGAAAAGGAAAACAGCGTGGCGTATCCCTATGCGGTGCGTAAGCTTGCGATGGATGAGATTCAGAAAGCGTTCGATGCATATGGTGAGTATGAGCGAATGGAGGAGTTAAGGGAGTTCTTGAAGCTGTTCTGATGGATGCATAGCTACATCTGATTTCCTGTCATAGAGAAAAAGAAAACCTTTCTACAGGTGTAAGGACACGGGCTATGAAGTTCTTCACAGCGGTGTTGATATCCAGTAGAAAGGCTTTTTTCTATACAGGTGTTTATTCCAGAGAGCCTGACGTATTTGCTTTATGCTTCAGGTACAGCTGCTTTAGCTCCTTCTGATAAAACAGCAGAAGGAAGATGAGGGCCGCAAGACCTCCCCTGAGGAGATAAAGCAGGGCGGTTTTATTGTCATTGTAAAAGATAAACAGTACGGCTCCGCAGGTCATTTGATAGCCTGTTAGGATGAGGGATGCAATCATAAGCGCAATGCTTCCATATCTTATATATGCTTTCATATCGGTTCTCCTATCTAACCTGCCAGTGTCGGCGAGTCACTGATTTCTTTATCGAAGGTAAAGTTGATGCTGATTTATAGCGTCCCTTGACAAGAGCATTATTCTTTATATAATCGCCGTCTGTACCCTGAGCGACGATCATATAGGTTATTCCCTTCTCCTGATAAACATATTCCATCTGAACGAATGGCTTGAAGCTGCTGCCCAATATCTCCACCTCATGAGCAGGGATTGTCAGTGTGGTATACGTATTTCCATCATCCTCTGTATTGTATACAAGCGGATTTCCCTGTTCATCCGTTCCGGCGCCGATGTAGGCAGTTTCATCGGAAAGAAAGATAATGTCTCTTTTCTCATTCAATACTTTACCAGACAGTTGCTTCCAGGTTTTTAAATCGCTGCTTTTAAACGTGCTGTAATACTCATGACCGAGTGAACGATCTGTCGCCAGTGTGATATAGCAGCTGTTTTCCGTTTTTGACAGATAAAGCGTATCTCCACGATAGGTTCTTGAAATAATTCTGCTTTTTTCCCATGTCTTTCCCATATCTTCACTGTATTGCAGGTAGCTTCCGGTTTCGTCATAGCAGACAAAAGCAGTAAAGTTCCTGCTTACAATATATCCATGTGCGGGAAGCAGTTCATTGTAGGTACTGTTATTCGTACCTGCGATATCCTCATAGGGTACCGGAACCTCGGTAAAGCTTTTCCCTGCATCATAGGTGACATACAGCTGATTTTGAGAGAATGCATAGGTTTCCTTCCTGTCAGCCATCGCGTAATGCGTGGTTGGCGGTTTTCGCAGGGAAGGATCAGTCTGGATTTGATACTGCACCGGTGACATTTTGTTTTTTACAGTATATCCATTCAATGTTTTCTCAAGCTGTAATACAACCTGCGCCACATACCAGCCGTTCTCCTGTAAGGCAGCGGTATAGTAGGATGTGACATAAGGGTTATCGCTTGCGGGCCTGAATTCATAATCGAGCTGTACAAAGCCCTCTTCCTTGTTTAAGACTTCAATGGTTTTTACTCTTTTATCCCTGATGCGGAATTCAAAGGGGACAAAAGGTCCTTCATATTGCTTGAAAAACTCATCAAACCATTGTTCGGTGACTTCCTTTACATCCGTGTTTTCCGTTTGTATGCTGCTGCCGATAATCGCTGTGGGATTATATTGATTCCAGATACCGTACAGTACCATAGCGGATACCCCGCAGGCCATCAGCAGACACAGCAGCGCCAGTCCGATTTTCTTCATGCTATGCACTTCCTTTTTTCATAGTATAGCACAGGTTGACAGCGATAGATACATGAAATATGATATGGTAAAATGCTATGATTTCCGGTTTCTTGAAAGTCATACACCTTTGTTGATGTATGCCCTTTTTGATGGCACACCCGTCGGGTATACAGCCATTTCCGTTATTTATCAATAAACGGAAAAGCAGTATGTTTTTCCTACGGTGATTTCGCAAACGGACAAACCTTGCAAATAGCTTTCTCTTTTTATAGAGACATGCGGCCCTGAGCGATGTTTCGGCTATGCATTATTGTGCGAAATCCTTTATTTTATGTATTTTTCCTTGTCTTTGCGGGAAGAATTCTATATAATGATACTGCAAAGGTAATGACAGGAAGAGTAGCTTTTATCCAAGGCGAAGAGAGAGAATGGCTGGTGTAAATTCTCATGAGGAAAAAGCGAACATGGCCCTGGAACCGTTTTTCTGAATAATTAGGAAGAACCGCAGGCCGGCGTTAACGGCAAATGAGGTGTACGTGTATGCGTGCATGAATAAAGGTGGTAACACGAAGCTTTCGTCCTTTGGCGGGGGCTTTTTCTTATATAAGGAGGATATGAATATGTGTAAGGAATGTAAGAACAAAAAACCATACTACATCACAACCGCGATTACCTATACATCGGGAAGACCGCATATCGGTAATACGTATGAAATCATACTGACAGATGCGATCGCAAGATACAAGCGCCAGCAGGGCTACGATGTATTTTTCCAGACAGGTACGGATGAGCATGGACAGAAAATCGAGGAAAAGGCAAAGGAAGCCGGTGTAACGCCGAAGGAATTTGTCGACAAAGTTGCCGGAATTGTGCGCAAAAACTTTGATATGATGAACACATCCTACGATTACTTTGTTCGTACGACGGATGACTATCACGAAAAGCAGGTACAGAAGATCTTTAAGAAGCTGTATGAACAGGGCGATATTTACAAGAGCACCTATGAGGGCTTATATTGTACGCCGTGTGAATCCTTCTGGACGGAAAGTCAGCTGATTGACGGAAAATGTCCGGATTGCGGGCGTCCTGTGGAAAAAGCAAGTGAGGAAGCATACTTCTTCAATCTTCAGAAATATGCACCGCGTCTGATCAAGCATATTGAAGACCATCCGGAATTTATTCAGCCGGAATCCAGAAAGAATGAGATGATCAACAACTTCCTGAAGCCGGGTCTGCAGGATCTGTGTGTATCCCGTACATCCTTTAAATGGGGGATTCCTGTTGATTTTGACCCGGGACATGTTGTCTATGTCTGGATTGATGCCCTAAGCAACTATATCACATCCCTGGGCTTTGACGCTGATGGAAACCATGGGGATCTGTATAAAAAATATTGGCCTGCGGATGTACATATCATCGGTAAGGACATTCTGCGCTTCCATACGATTTACTGGCCAATTATGCTGATGGCACTCGGTGAGCCGCTGCCAAAGCAGGTGTTCGGTCATCCATGGCTGCTGGTTGGAGATGGAAAGATGTCCAAATCCAAAGGAAACGCTATCTATGCGGATGAGCTTGTGCATTACTTCGGTGTGGATGCCGTGCGGTATTTCGTACTGCATGAAATGCCGTTTGCACAGGATGGAACGATTACCTGGGATCTGGTTGTGGAGCGTATCAACTCTGACTTGGCCAATGTTCTGGGAAATCTGGTGAACCGTACCATTTCCATGCAGAATAAATACTTCAACGGGGTGATTTCCAATCCGCTGGAGCAGGAGGATATCGACAAGGAGCTGATTGCTCTTGCTCTGGATACGCCGAAGCGTGTGGAAAAGAAAATGGAAACCCTGCATGTCGGAGAAGCGATTGATGAAATCTTTACCCTGCTGAAGCGCTGCAACAAGTATATTGATGAAACGACGCCATGGGTGCTTGGCAAGGATGAAGCGAAGAAGGATCGTCTGGCAACTGTTCTGTATAACCTGCTGGAATGTATCCGTTTCTCTGCCGTACTGCTGAGCAGCTATATGCCGGAAACCGCTGAGAAAATTCTTGAGGAGCTGAGCACATCCGAGCGTGATGCAGACAGCCTGAAGGAGTTTGGAATGCTGGAATGCGGGCATACAGTGGAAGGAAAGCCGGAAATTCTGTTTGCACGAATTGATGCGAAGGAGTTTATGGAAACACTGGAAGCAGACCGCAAGAAGGAAGAAAAAGCCGCAAAGAAGGCGGATAAAAAAGAAGCGAAGAAAGAAGATGCACCTGTTGAACAAATCGGAATCGAGGATTTTACAAAGGTGGAGCTGAAGGTTGGAACGATTATCTCTGCCGAAAAGCATCCAAAGGCGGACAGATTATTGGTGGAACAGATTGATCTGGGTGAGGAAACCCGCCAGATTGTCAGTGGTATCGCCGCAAGCTTTTCACCAGAGGATGTTGTCGGAAAGAAGGTCATCGTTGTGACCAATCTGAAGCCGGTCAAGCTGCGTGGTGTAGAGAGTCAGGGCATGATTCTGTGTGCCAGCAATGCGGATGATCTGGATATTGTAACGATTGTTAAGGATCTGCCAAACGGAACGAAGGTGAGCTAATTGCAAACAAAAACGGTACTGCCTGCATTACTGACAGCTATATTCGTATGTCTGATTTCCTGTTTCTTTATCTATTATGGTATCGACAGTGATCAGATCGTGTTGTCGGTGATCGGTGGGGCATTGCTGATTGTTGGGATTTTACGTCTGGTATTGTTTACGAAAGCATATCGTGAGCAAAAAGAGAAATAAGAAAGTATGAAGAAGGATTCCATTTCTGTCATAAGAGATGGGGTCTTTTTTTGTATGCGTACATATGGAGACCGGGATTTTTTTACCGTGATGGAATGGTATTTCTTTCAGAGGGTATGGAATTGCATATCGCTTTGCCGGATTACTGTGAAATGGAGGATGTGTATTTCACTTATAGCTGTCATAAGCAACAGGAACAGCTAAGCACAAATCACTTTAATGAAATACCGCAAAATACATTAACGAAAAAGCACAAAGTACATTAATTGAATACCACAAAGTACATTAATGAATTATCACAAAAGGCCGAAAATATCCTAATTTTAAAAAATCCTCTTTTCTCAAAAGAAGAACTTTTTTGTGTATTATCCGTATAGATAAATTAGACTTGACATACTTAGGAACAACATATCGAAATTTTTAATTTCTTTAATTTCCACTTTTTTCGATAGCTCAATACTTAACTCGAAAAATGATGGACAGTCATTCACAGGTTTGAATTGATAATATCTGCATAATGTTCAAAGACATCATTTATATACAATACCTATTGTAATTTTGTTACTAAAAGCATGTAATTTTTGTAACAAGGAGTGATGTGTTGTGGGAGAAAATCTTATGATGAAAATGGAAGAACGGATGAAAAACTCCCCCAAAGGCACTATTTTCACAAACAGTGATTTCTATGATATAAGCAATCCGGATGCAGTTAAAATGCCTCTTCACAGACTATACAGCAGTAATAAAATATACCGGCTTATCAGTGGATATTATACTATCCCATACTACAGTAATGTTTTACATGAATATGGATATCCTTCGGCAAATGCTATGGCAGAAAAGCTTGCTGAGAAGTATGCATGGAATATCTGTCCGTCTGGATTTGTATCCTTCAAAAAGAAGTTTTATCATGTAATTGGGCACGATATGATTTAGTATTACAAGGCGACTGCAAACTGGTACCGAAGGAAAATGCTATCGCATATTTTGGAAAGGATTATAAGGCGATGAGCAATATGATTTATGGTGAATCCATACCCTTTGAAACAATGATGAAAAGGATACAGCAATACGAGGGGCAATTAAATAAAACGGTGCTAGGTCAAATAAGGATGCAAGGCTGATTCGTTGTAATCCTTCTTTAAATGTTTCGTTATATCTTTTACATACATATTTATTTTGATGTTGCATAATTCAAAATATCATATAAAAAGGGGAACCCAATATCGTGAGTTCTCCTCTTTTCAACACTTATAAGCTGCGTCCCAGCTCGTACGCCTCTTTCGGATAATCAGATTGCTCCATATCCTCTCTAACATACATTCCCAATGCATACACACTGCCGATGCATGTCCACCGCATATAGCGGAAAGCATCTTCAAAGTGGTGCTTTAATGCATCAAGTCCTCCGTATCGCCGCAGGTAGCTAATACAATGGTTTTTTTCTGCTGTTCACGTAATGCAGCGTTGTTCGCATAGAAACGGTCGAATACGGCTTTGATCTGTGCACTCATTCCAAAATAATACAATGGTGTTACAAACACAACCAGCTCTGCATCCGCAAGCATTGGATTCAACTTTTCCATTCCATCCTTAAACACGCATCCGTTACCGGTCTTACGGCATGTATCACAGGCAATGCATGGATGGACATCTTCTCTGGCGGCATGAAACACATGGGTTTCATGTCCTTTTTCCTGTGCTCCCCGTATAAACTCATCCATCAGTAGTGCAGAAGTGCCTTTCACATGCGGACTTCCGTTGATAACAAGTATGTTCATAATCTGTGCTCCTTTTCCTCTTTATTATGTATGATACCACTTCATGTCCCGGAAGTAAATCGGTCAAAGAATACCCAAATAGGATATTCATCAAAAGATTGTATCTGATCATCCTATGTAACCATTATTGAAACAACAGATATTGTTATATAATGAATATATCGATATAATATAAAAACAGTAATTAAACAGATTTCTGCAGTTAAGATGAGTTAAAAAACAAAATAAGAATATGGAATGCAAAGCATTTAATGCAGAGTTTATGAAAACGAAAACGAGGTGAAAAAACATGAAAATCATCACGGTATGTGGGAGTCTGAAATTCAGGAATGAGATTATGAAAATCACAGAGGAAATGACATTGCAGGGAAATTGTATGTTAAGTATTGTATATCCGACAAATTCAGATATAGCCGTGTATACAAGAGAAGAAAGGGAGCTGCTTGGTGACATGCATAAGGAAAGGATACGTATCTCCGATGCAATCCTTGTTGTGGATATTGATCATTACATAGGAAGCAGCACACAAGGTGAAATTGAGTTCGCAAGAGCTTTAGTAAAAGAAATCATATACTATACGGATATTGTAGGTACTATGTAGTGATTATTTGTTTCTGAAATTTTATTTTTCACAGATTGGTATTTTGCAGGAGGATAGCAAGCAGACAGTTTCTTCATCTTATCCGAAGGGAAATGACATAAGAAACCACATGTTTCGTAAACGTTAAGAAAAAGCATGACAAAACTGTAAGGGAAGGGTAAGGAAATCGTATGGTATGGATAAGCTTTCTACGATATACTGTTATTAACAAAAGGAGGCTGAATGCATGACACAAAAAACGATGTCCGTTCTGCTTGCCACTGCCTTTCTGGTTGGTGTTGGATACAAGGCGATGCGCCACGTATTTCCAAAAAGCAGATAATCAGTATACGAATACATAGGGAATCTATGAAAAGCCGCAGAAATCATCTGCGGTTTTTCATATATCTGTGTGATATGAAAATCGCTGTAAACATCAATAGCTGCCGGTGCCACTCCATAACCGTCTGACCCATAAACGATTCTCTGGGAAATTTCCTGTAAAAAGGGAAAAATTCCTACTTCTGTCACCTTGGAACGAAACGAACCGGATTGCTTGTGGATGGTAAGCCTTTTACGATACAATAGCGGTGTTAATGAAAACCTTTACATGTAATTGGGAGAATTGGAGGATGTTATGAAACAGAAGACTCAAAAATTTGGAGGGGCCATGTTTACACCGGTGCTGCTGTTTGCCTTTGCCGGAATCATGGTCGGTCTTGCGACGACCTGTATGAATCCGCAGATCATGGGGGATCTGGCGAATCCGGAGTCTATATGGTACAAATTCTGGGCAATGATCAGTGCCGGTGCGAATACCGTGTTCAATCAGCTGCCAGTCCTGTTCGCAGTTTCTCTGCCGATTGCGCTTGCGAAAAAGCAGAATGCCAGAGCGTGCATGGAAACCTTTGTGATCTATATCACGTTCAACTACTTTGTCAGTGAATTTTTAAACCAGTTCGGTTCTTCACTGGGCTTTGACTTTGCCGCGGAGGTGGGAGGTACCAGTGGACTTGCCATGATCGCCGGTATCAAAACGCTGGATACCGGAATGATTGGAGCTATCCTGATTGCGGGTATTGCCATTTATCTGCACAATAAATTCTATGACAAGGAGCTTCCGGATTATCTCGATGTCTTCAAGGGATCTGCCTTTGTTGTCATGATCGGCTTCTTCGTCATGATTCCTGTCGCAATTCTCATTGCACTTGTATGGCCGCATGTTCAATCCGCCTTATTGGGTCTGCAGGGCTTCTTCAAGGCGAGTGGTGCTGCCGGTCTGTTCACATATAATCTGTTACAGAAGCTGCTGCTGCCATTCGGTGTTCATCACTTTATCTATGCACCGGTTCTGTTTGATAACGTTATTGTGGATGGTGGTACGATATCCTACTGGGCACAGCATCTGCCGGATTTCGTCAACTCCTCCAAGCCGCTGATTGAGCTGTATCCACTTGGCGGCTTCTCCAACGGAGAGCTTGCGAAAATCTTTGGTGTCATCGGTGTTGCCCTTGCCTTCTATAAAACAGCACGTCCTGAAAAACGGAAGATGGTTGTCGCACTGATGGTGCCAGCCTGTCTGACCGCGATGATGACCGGGATTACTGAGCCGCTGGAATTCACCTTCCTGTTTGTGGCGCCTGTGCTGTACGTTGTCTATTCAGTACTGTCCGCACTGCTTGCGGTGGTCATGCTGCTGTTCGGGGTCATAGGAAACTTCGGTCAGGGTATTCCCAACATCATCTTCCTGAATCTGATACCACTGTTTAAAAATCATGAAATGATGTATGTCTGGATGCTTGTCATCGGTGTTGCCTTTACCGCGATTTACTACTTTGTATTCAAATTCATGATTCTGAAATTCAATTATGCAACACCGGGAAGGGAAGCGGTGGATGAAGATACCAAGCTGCTGACAAAGGATGAGTACAAGGCATTAAAGGATGAGAAACAAAGCTTTGGCAGTGACCGTTTTGATGTGAAGGGCATTATAGCTGCCCTTGGCGGTGGAGATAACATTCTGGAAATCAGCAACTGTGCAACACGCCTGCGTCTGCTCGTTAAGGATGAAAAGGCGGTACAGAGCCTGGAAGAGTTTAAGAAATACGGAGCAATCGGCCTTGTGAAAAACGGCACCTCCATTCAGGTCATCATCGGTCTGGATGTACCAAAGGTAAGAGAACAGGCAGAGCTTCTGCTTGGAAGAGAATAACGAGTATAGTTTATTACGACAGCCCTTAACAACGGCTGATAAAGGAGGATACTGATATGAAGAAATTTTCAATACTGATTGCAGGAGGAGGAAGCACCTATACACCGGGCATCGTTTTGATGCTGCTGAGCCATCTGGACCGCTTTCCGCTTCGCTCTATTAAGTTTTATGATAATGATGCAGAGCGTCAGAAAATTGTTGCGGATGCATGCGAGGTCCTGATTCGTGAGCGGGATCCGGAGATCAGCTTTCTGGCAACTACCGATCCGGAAACAGCCTTTACGGATGTAGACTTTGTCATGGCACATATTCGTGCGGGAAAATATGCCATGCGGGAGCTGGATGAGAAAGTACCGATGAAATAATGTCGTCGGACAGGAAACCTGTGGACCAGGAGGAATTGCTTACGGTATGCGTTCCATCGGTGCGATGCTGGAGCTGGTTGACTACATGGAGAAATATTCACCGCAGGCATGGATGCTGAACTATTCCAATCCTGCCGCAATCGTAGCGGAGGCGACAAGAAAGCTGCGCCCGGATTCCCGTATTCTCAATATCTGTGATATGCCAATCGGCATTGAACGTCATATGGCGGAAATCCTGCATCTTAATTCCAGAAAGGATATGGATATCTCCTATTACGGACTCAACCATTTCGGCTGGTGGACGAGTATTAAGGATCATGCGGGAAATGATCTGATGCCTGCGTTAAAGAAACACATTAGTGAAAAGGGATACTGTGTGGAAGCACAGATGTATCAGCACACGGATGACAGCTGGACGGATACCTTCCAAAAGGCAAGAGATGTCTATGCACTGGATCCGGATACCCTGCCGAACACCTACCTGAAATATTACTTCTATCCGGATTATGTAGTGGAACATACCGATCCTGCCTATACCCGTGCCAATCAGGTCATGGACGGACGTGAGAAATTTGTATTCGGAGAATGCCGCAAGATCGCTGAGGCACAGAGCAGTGAGGGAGCGGATCTGCATATTGATGAGCATGCATCCTATATTGTCGATCTGGCATGTGCACTGGCATACAATACGAAGGAAAAAATGCTGCTGATTGTGGAAAACAACGGTGCTGTACAAAACTTTGACCCGACTGCAATGGTTGAGGTGCCTTGTCTGGTGGGAAGCGATGGACCGCAGGCGCTGTGCATCGGGGATATTCCACGGTTCCAGAAGGGATTGATGGAGCAGCAGGTCGCTGTGGAAAAGCTGGTTGTGGAAGCATGGGCGGAACAGAGCTATCAGAAGCTGTGGCAGGCACTGACGCTGAGCCGCATGGTGCCAAGTGCAAGCGTCGCAAAAGCGATTCTGGATGATCTGATCGAGGCGAATAAGGATTACTGGCCGGAATTAAAATAAGAATCTGAAACTTATGTTATAGATTATAGAAGAGAACACCCGTGGTTGCATACGCTTATGCATACGGGTGTTTTTTTGCTGTAACTGCGTGGGAATGCTGTGATCTTTTTCAGAATTGCTGGTTTATGATGGAATTCATGATATAATCGTAGAGAATGAGGTGAAGGATCATGAAACTTGCAGAGCTAGTCAATCAGCATTATAAGGAGCTGTCCTCCAATGACCTGTACATTTGGGACTATATACAGGCGCATCGAAAGGAATGTCAGAATCTGTCTATCGTTGAGCTTGCACAGCGCTGCCATGTTTCCAAAACGACGATCCTGCGCTTTGCCCAGAAGCTGTCGCTGAAGGGATACGGTGAATTGAAGGTATATCTGAGCTGGGAAAACCGGCCATCCGTGGATATGGTGATTGATGAGCATCTGATTGAGCATGTATGTGATACAAGCAAATACGCCATTGATGAGCTGCGGGAGCGTGATTTCACGGATATCTGTGAAATGCTGTATCACTCCGGACGCATATTCGTATATGGAACAGGAGCCTTGCAGGATTCTGTGGCAAGGGAGCTGCAGCGTATGTTTTTATATTGCGGAGAATTTGTCTATGTTCTATCCGGTGAAAAGGAAACGGAAATGGTTCTGCCCTTCTTGAGCCGTGATGATGTTGTGATTCTGATTTCCCTGCGCGGAGAAGGTGAGCTGATCAATGAGTTTGCTTCTCAGCTTCGTCTAAGAAGCATCAAAACGATATCCATGACGCGACTGAAAAATAATGAGCTCGCTCATAAATGCACGAAAAGCATCTACATCACAACCTCACAGGTGATGATTGGCAATCATATTCTGCATGAGGCGGCAAATCTGTATTTTGTATTGGCAGAGCTGCTGTTTCTGCGCTATTCCCAATATAAACAGAAGCAGGATGGTATAGGAATACGATAACCGCAAACATGGCGGTTTTTTCTTTGAAAACTCTTGCGGGTGACGCAGGGGAATAGTCTACAATAGGGGAAGAGGTGAAGAATATGTATCAGATTCATGAGGTGTGCGAACGCTGTCATTTAAGCAGAAAAGCGATTCGTCTGTATGAGGAAAAAGGACTCCTGCATCCAAAAAGGATACAGGGAAATCGAATGTATAATAAAGAAGATGTAGTGCGGCTGCAATGTATCAGCTATTATCGTGGACTTGGGTTTTCTCTGGAATAGATTCAGCAGCTGTTGCATGGCAGCAGTGAAAAATGCTTGAAGGAGCTGCTTATGACACATAAAAAGCAGCTGGATCAAAAGCTGGAGGAAAAGCAGGAACAGCTGAGGGCTGTAAACAATGTTATACATGCGATCCGGCAGCATGAGGAATTTGATATCACTGCAGCGGTATCGGATGAACAGCATGACGATGATTGTGTGGAGGGGATGCTGATCTGGAAGTGGAATTCCATCTATCAGATTTATAACTATCGATGCAGCAGAAAGACCTATCGGCATGCGGTTATTTCCACACGGCTGTTTTGTGCGATTCTTGTAATTGTACTGGTGTTTGCATGGCTGGAGAAGGGAGGAATTCTGTAATGATTACCATACGTGAGCTTGCGGATTCCTGCAATATCAGTGTACGGACACTGCAGTATTATGATCAGATTGATCTTTTGAAGCCCAGCGGTTATCAGGGGCGCATTCGTCTGTATGATGAAGCAGCAAAGAAAAAACTGAAATGCATCCTTGCATGGAAGGTACTGGGCCTAAGTCTAGAGGAAATCACAAAGCTTCAACAGGGAGTCATGGATCGGGAACAGCTGTTGATTCTGCTGGAACAGAAAAAGGAACAGCTTATGATGTCCAAGGATGCTTTACTTAAAAATCAGATGCAGGTGAATGACATATTGTTTCATATCCGGCAGTCTAAGGAATGGAATCCCGGCGACTATATGGAAATTTTAGCACTGCAAACTATGGATCATCCATATTCACTGACAACACATCTGGTTGCGCTGCTGCGTAATATGACGCTGCTCAAAGTGATCATTTTGATATTTTACATATTGGATGCCCTCTGTATTGCCGCACTTATCGCAGAATGTGCAACCCTTCTATTCCCATAGGGCAATAAATCATAATTCAGATGCTTTGATAGAAAGATATGGAAAGCGGCAATGGGCTTATTCATATTCAAATTCGGAACGATTTCGTATTCATGCAGAGGCTAAGCTGAATAAGAAGATAATCTTACACATCCGTCGTTTCCCTACCGGGTAAACTGTTGTATAATAGTGATATTGATTATACAAGGAGACGAAGGATATGTCACAGAAAAAAATTACCTATATCAAGCTGCTGCATCAGCTGGAAAAAAAGATGAAGACCAAACGCCTTGAGGGCAAGGTCGCTATACAAAGAGAAGAATTTGAAATTCTGTTGTCCGGAATACCTTCAATTTTAAACGGATACAATCTGGTAACGCTTGAGGTAGGTGAAAACATCAACCGGGAGGCATTGCGAAAGCATCTGAAGGAACAGTTTGAAATCACCGATAAAGAGAGTGCAATCAGGGCAATCAAAGCCTTTTTGAATGATAATGTGCAATGGCAGTACGAGCAGTTTCTGGGCTTCTGGAGGGATGAGCCTCAGTTCGATTTGGAAGAGCTGGATGAAAAAGCAAGGCTGTTCTTTGAGGGCTGCAAAACCTTTGCGAAGCAGTTTTACCCGTTCCTGAAGGAACAGGGCTTTGCCGGCTTTGATTATGGAGAATGTGTCCGCATGATACGGGAATGCTATGCAGTGGACATTCTGGATCGGGAAACGGCGGACATGATGCTGCAGGATATCGGAACCCGTGCATTCCGGCAGTTTTACAGCTGGGAGGAATATGCGCTCAGCTATCTGTGCGGAGGGTGTTATTTCATGTTCCGCAGCTCCGGGATGAACAACGATTATGGAAGTATGATGTTTCAAAATGAGCTGCAGGCGATTGAAAAGCTGTTTTTTGAAAATCGTACCAATGTATGGAACCGCTATTCCTGGCTGGAGGGAAAGAAGTATTTCCCGGGCATTAAAGAAGGGAAAAAGCTGATTGACAGCACGTTGGGCTGCTTTGTGACGGATCGTGTCAGCATAGATCAGGATGCCATCTGTTATATGGTACGCGAGGAGCCCTCCAAAGACAATCCGGACAGCGGCTGGAGAATCTTCGCCGGAGATGAAACACAGGAGTATATTGATGATATTGAACATACGCAGGTTTTCGCTTTAAATACCGTATGCAATTATGATCCTGAAATCATCCCGTTTCTTGACGAGCCGATTGGTACGGTGATTGTGCGCAATCGGGAAGGAAAGCTTGAAAAAGAGGAAAAGCAGAATCAATAACAGCTGTTTTTATGGAAATTCACACTCTGTTTACTGTATATCCGCAATACAGCTTATACCGAACATAAGGTTTGGACATGATCTGAATTCAGATTGTCCGGACCTTTTTCTTCATATTCATTTGGTCCTATGGTAACCGGTATAGTCATAAATAGTTTGAGAAAACAGATATCCGATATAGTTGTTATTGACAGAATACGAATACCATGATAGTGTATTACTGTATTTAGTACACTAATACACTGGAGGTGCAATTGATGTTTGTAATTGACACGCAAAGCAAACTTCCGATATTTGAACAGCTGAAAAAGCAAATACTGGAGTTTATCACAATTGGTATTCTGTCACCAAACGACAAACTTCCCTCTGTCCGTGCCATGGCTTCGCAGATTGGTGTAAACCCCAACACGGTTGCCAAAGCCTATCAGGAGCTGGAGGAGCATGGATATATTTATTCGGAGAAAGGAAAGGGATGCTTTGTGGCAGACAATGAATCCGATAAGCTGATACAGGAAGAAAAGCTGAAGGACTTTAAGGGAACAGTTCTTGATATGAAGCAGCATCATGTCGAAAAGGAAGCGCTCTATAAAGTGGTGGATTCCGTATATGAGGAGGGAAAGGATCATGCTTAAAATCAGGTCACTGACAAAGAAATTTAAAGAAAAGACCGTGCTGATGGATGTAAACCTGGATATTCACAGCGGCAGTGTTTTTGGTCTGATCGGTCCCAATGGTTCAGGTAAATCCACACTTCTGAAAATTATGGCCGGTATTATGAAGCCGGATTTGGGATGTATCTGTATTGATGATGAAAGGGTATTTGATAATCCCAATGTGAAACGTGATATTCTGTTGATCAGTGATGATCCGTTTTATTTCTTTAATGCCACGTTAAAGGATATGAAGGAATTTTACCGTGTATGGTATCCAAATCTCAATGATGAAATCTACGAGAAATATCGTGCTATCTTTAAGCTGGATGAAAATAAGACACTGAAGAATTTCTCCAAGGGTATGAAGCGTCAGTCCTTTATCGTTCTGGCACTTGCAATTTCACCAAAATATCTGTTTCTTGACGAGGCATTTGACGGTCTGGATCCGGTGATGCGGCTGACCTTTAAACGGGCAATCAGTAAAATGATCGAGGAAAAGGAAATGACCGTAATCATATCCAGTCATAATCTGCGTGAGCTGGAGGATATCTGCGATACATTCGGTATCTTGGAGGATAATACGATTCGAACTGCCGGCTATGTGGATGAAACGAAGGAAAATATCCACAAGATTCAGCTTGCGTTTAAAGAAGAAAAACGTGAAGATGATTTTAAGGCACTGGATTTGCTGTCGATGCATGTGCAGTCGCGTGTAGTGAATCTGGTTGTTAAGGGAGATATTGAAAAAATTAAAAATTATTTGAATACGATGGACCCTCTGATGATGGAAGTGCTGAATGTCAATCTGGAGGAGGTCTTCATCTATGAAATGGAAAAGAAGGGGTATGGTGTTTATGATGAATGATTTTAAGGCCTATCTGCGCTATTATGTAAACAGCAATAAACGGCTGTTGATACTGGTTTTTATCATTCTGTTTCTGATAATGCCATTCTTCACCTTTAATTATATGGGACTGTCGCGCGGCCCGTATTCACTGGATACCTTTTATATGGGATTCATTGCTCTGGGAGCGGCAACCTGTGCTGGAGGCTGTATCCTGTCATATCTGTTACCAATATATAATTTTCGCTATTTGTATAAGAAAAGAAGTCATGAGATGTACTTCTCTTTACCGATACAAAGAAAGCATCTGTTTCTATACAACTATATCAGCGGGCTGCTTGTCGTACTGGTCCCGTTGCTGATGAACTATCTTCTGGGCTACTTTATAATGCTGGGGCTCGGATATTGGGAGAGACCGCTTTATATGCTGATACCGTTAATCTTCTTTCTCGGTTTATCCATCCTGCTTTTGATTCAGTATTCCATTTTCACCTTTTTAAGCGTGAAATGCAACAATCTGATTGACAGTATTCTTGTCAATGGTGCTTACGTTGTCATGCCGTTTATCGTCAGGCTTTCCGCGGCGATTTTCTTTAGTAATCAGATAACGGCAATTCTTGGAGATATCAGTGCATCACCAAGTGAATTTATCAATATGGGAATGATCCAGATGCTGCTTTCCATGCCGAGTACAATATATGCCTTTCTATTTAATATGATAGCTTCCATGGCGTCGGAAATGCATAGAATTGATACTCTGATAAACGCATTTAACTGGCTGTACTTTCTATATTGGGGAGTCATCGGTGTGCTGTGCTTCTGGTTTGGCTGGAAATCCTTTGTGGATAGAAAGCCTGAGGATGCAGAACAGCGAACTGTTACCTTATTCGGATACCCGGTGATTATCACGGTTATCACCTTCTGTATGGTTTTATTCGTCATGAATATCAATGGCGGTGTCGTTGTTCCCAGCCTGATTATACTGGTTGCATATTTTTGTATGATATTCTTCTCCAATCGAAAGATACAGATAAAAAAGCTTCACGTAATCGTATTTGCATTGCTTTATATCGGAACCTTCGGCTTTAGCTATATGTATACGCAGACAAAAGGGCTGGGGATGGTAAAGGAATTTCCATCGCTGACAGACATGAAGCGTGTAAATATTGATGTGAATTCATCTTCTATTGAAAATGATTCCGCTATGCAGTTCTATGATGCGAAGAATAAAGAATATTATGATGGATATGGTACTTCTGTTCAGGATGAGGAATCCATAAAAGATCTGCTGGATGTGCAAAAGGAAGTCAGTACTATGAGTGTGAAGGAGTACTTTTATGATAATGCGTTTTATATCAGCATTTCCTATATCAAGCAGGATAACTTTCAGGTTTCTCGAAACTATACACTAAAAATGAATAAAAAGAATAAGGACTATCTACAAAAGCTGATGGAAGAGCTGAAGCATACGGAAAAATTCTCTGTTATGCAGCATTGAGAAATGAGCTGAAAGTAAGAAAATCTTTCTTGTTGTTCATAGAAAGCATGAAGAAAAAAAGTCATTCTTTTACCACAAAAGGAAGGCTTTGCTGTTGAATGAAAGGGGTTCTATTGCATAATAGAGTACACAATTCGCAAGGGGATTGCGATACCTCTTATAGTAAGCAAAAAGGCTCTCAGCACTTATGTGTGCAGAGAGCCTTTTTGCGTTGTACATCCAAAACAGTAACACACAATGTATGTATGGAGAGGTGTTAAAAGGCGTTGCTTACAAATGACAGCTTATATCGTCGTGTCGGACTTGCTTATTCGTTTTTTTACAGACTCGAAGGTATCACATTCCAGAACCAATGTGGATACTATATGCATTTGTTCCTCAGTTAATGCCTGCAGCCACATTGCGCAATCCTCATGAAACTTGATTTGCATCTGTCTGTGTAAGAGCTGCCTCTCTCCTTCCAGCTTACCTTCTATCTTTCCTTCCATTTTTCCGGCAGCTTTTCCCTCTTCAAAGCTGTCACGCAAGCCGTTGCGGTAACGTGCTTCTCCCATTTGAATCGCCATTGCGGTTGACCACAGCTCATCATCCTTCTGCATTTCCTCGTACTTGTCCATGAATACCTTCACCAGCCTTTCCTTCGACTTCAGTATATCATTTTTTTCATTATTTTCAAACAGGTATACCAGCTGTTCAAAGTCATTCAGTCTCTGCATTTCCTTCTCCCTTACGATGTCATTGATTGCCGGCATATGAACAAAGGTGCGAAGGATGAGTGGGTAGTAGCTTTCATTCTCTCCCTGCTCATTGCGCATCTGATACTGATTGATCAGGTTTCTGTTGTTCCATGCATACTCATCAATGAAGATAATTTGATAAACCGGCTTTAATTGATCATAAAGCTCACCGCTTTTCAGCTGATTGTTCAACGCTCTGGCACCGTAAAATTCAAAGCGCATCATTTCCGCTAAACCTTTATAGGTCGTCTGCATCTCGATATTGAAATGACGGTTTTGTTCATCCTTCACGTGGACATCCAGAATGATGCGCTTCTTTCCTATGATGCCCGGGTCCAGATTCGGATTGAGGACGGTGCTTTCTTTTACCTTGATTCCGGTAACACGTTCAATGATGGTGTTGCGGGCGTACACAGAGCCTTCATCCTCACGGGAAAGGGTGTACTTAAAAAATAGATCGTTACTGTAGTTGAGTTGATTCCTTGCATTTGACATTTATATGTCCTCCATTCTGTAAGGGCTCCTTACCCCCTTCTATACGTATGGAATCTGTCAAATTCCTAAAAAATCCACGAATAATTGATAAAATTTGTTATTTTTCACGTTAAAAGGAATTCTAACTATACTGGCATTGCTTTTAAAGGATTTCCTTAGCAATATGCAATACGATTTTTCATTTTCAAACAGTAAATGAAAATCATCGGATGGTCCTGCGATTCGCAATGTCTCACACGAAATATTTCATGTATTTCTTATGTGAATTTACTAAAAACCTATTGCTTTCGCAGAAACTTATTGCTATAATTGTATAGCACTTACTTTAAACCCACCTGAGGTTTAAGGCGGAAGGAGAGTTAAAATGAAAAAAGGAATTCATCCAGAGTACCACCGTATTATGGTAAAATGTACTTCTTGTGGAGCTGAATTTGAAACTGGTTCAACCAGCAAAGAGCTGCGTGTTGATACTTGTTCAAACTGCCATCCTTTCTATACAGGACGTCAGAGATTCGCTGCTGCACAGGGACGTATTGAAAAATTCAACAAAAAATACGGACTTAAATAACAACTACAGTGGAAAAGGGGCATATGCCTCTTTTCTTTTATAGTTTTACAGGTATTATATTTTCTGAATTACAGGAATTGGATAAAGGTTTACCTAAAAGCTGAGATATAGGATGAAAGAAAATGAAAGTTAAGTAACAGATGTAAATTGCACATACCGGAATCACTTTATGATATAATACAAATCGTAATGTTAGTGAGGAGTGTCGTTATGTATCAGCAGTATAAGGAAGGATGGCTGGAGGTAATATCCGGCTGTATGTTTGCAGGAAAGACAGAGGAGCTGATTCGTCGGATCAAGGTACTGGAATATGCGAAAAAGAAAATCGCCGTATTTAAACCGAAAATCGACGATCGCTACAGTGAGGAATGTGTTGTATCGCATTGCGGAAGCACGGCAAAAAGCTTTGTGATAAACCGTGCACATGAGATTTTTGATTACATAGATGACAGCTATGATGTAATTGCAATCGATGAGGTACAGTTTTTCGATGCAGAGATTGTAGAGATATGCGATTATTTTGCAGATCATGGAAAACGTGTCATGGTTGCCGGGCTGGACATGGATTTTCGCGGGGAGCCGTTCAGTGTCATGCCGCAGCTGTTTACACATGCGGAATTCGTTACAAAACTGACAGCGGTGTGTACAATATGCGGAGCACCTGCCACAAGAAGTCAGCGGCTGATTGACGGCAGAGCCGCCCGCTACGATGATCCAATCATTCTGGTGGGAGCAAGTGAGCAGTACGAGGCAAGATGCCGTCATTGCCATGAGGTGCCGGGGAAGCCTTCGATCCATAAATAAACAGAGATTTACTTAAAGCAGATATGTCGAATCGGATATATCTGCTTTTTTAAATATCCTCATAAGGTATGAGCTAATGCGTGGTTCTTTTCTTTCACACGCATGTCCTATTGCTTTTATCTATTCAGAATATAGACTTCCTGTAAATTTCCAATTAAAAGCTATGTGCCGGCATTTAATCATTGCCGGTGAATGTACTTTCGTACTTGCTGGTATCTCATTCAAAGAGAATCGTTTTATTTTTTGCACAACGTGAATGCTCATCATAGTGATGTGCAAACGTATATCCAAACATAGTACCTAACAATTCTTGTGAAAACGGTTTCGATAAAATATACTTATTTTGTAAGGAAGAGCTTGCGCGCAAATATGATTTTCCTTTAACAAAAGGAGGTTTGATAAGATGAATGATACATTGATCTGTGATGAGCTTTGTGAACTTGATTTAGATGTGAGAAGTACAGATGAGTTTTTTGAAGTCATGAGCAAAAAGGCTGTGGATCTGGGCTATGTAACAGAACAATTTCTATCAGCCATAAAAAAACGGGAACAGGATTATCCTACCGCATTGCCGGTAAAGCCTTATCCGGTTGCAATACCGCATTCCGATCCCATCAACATCGTGAAGCCGTTTATTGCACCTGTTCGCTTGAAAAATGCAATCAGCTGGTGTGAAATGGCGAACAATGACAGCATCCTTTCGGTACAAATTGTGTTTCTTCTGGGCTTTAAAAGAGAAGAGGGACATGTGGAAATTCTACAGCTGCTGCTGCAGAACTTTCAGAACGAGGACACGATGGAAAGCTTGCTGAAGGCCGCAACAAAGGAAGAATTTCTGGAAATAGTGAAGCAAATGGAAGGACTCTAATGAAAAAAGTAATCGTTGCTTGTGGGAATGGGGTTGCAACCTCTCAAACAGTGGCTTTTCGTATCAATCGCATGCTGGAAAAAGAGAACATCACCAATGTCAGGGTGGAGGCAGTGAACCTGCGTTCTTTACAAAGAGAGCTTCATGGAGCTCTTGCCTATATCGATATTACAAATAGTCATATGGATTATGGAATTCCTACTGTTAACGGACTTGCTTTTCTCTCAGGAGAGCATAAAGAAGAAGCGTTTCAAGAACTTATCAAAATCATAAAAAACAGGTAGAAGGAGAACATTATGAAAAAAGTAATCGTGGCTTGCGGAAGCGGAGTAGCTACAAGTCAGACAGTGGCATCAAAGGTAAATCGTTTGCTGAAGGAAAAAAACGTTGATGCAAAGGTAGATGCCGTAGATTTAAAATCGGTAGACCGTTACCTTGTAGATGCTGCAGCATATATCACAATAACAAAGGTCACAAAGGAATACCCAATCCCTGTAATCAACGGAATCGCATTTTTGACAGGCATGAATCAGGATGCGGAACTGAGTAAATTGATTGAGGCAATAAACAACGCAAAATAGAACTTTGAAGGAAGAGAAAGAAGGGAAATATAATGGAAATTTTATCAGATGTTGTTAATTATCTATTAAGCTTAGGCGCAGCAATCTTTGTTCCTATTATCATTATCATTGCCGGTTTGATTGTTAGAATGAAATTGAAGGATGCAATATCCGCAGGTATTACACTGGGGGTAGCGTTTACCGGGATGACGATGCTGATCAATTTTATGACGGGGGCAATTTCACCGGCTGCGGAAGCGATGCTGAAAAATACAGGGATATCTCTGCCAATCGTAGATGGTGGCTGGACCACAATGTCAACCATTTCTTGGTCCTGGCCATATGCGTTCCTAATGTTTCCACTCATGATTGTCATCAATATAATCATGCTGGTTATTAAAAAAACAAATACGTTCAATGCGGACTTATGGAATGTCTGGGGTAAAATTTTTACAGCGGTTGGCGTTGTGGCAATTACCGGCAGCGTACCGCTGGCATTTCTGGTAGCCGCCATACAGATTGTATTTGAATTAAAAACAGCGGATGTGCACCAGCGCAGAATTGAAGAATTATCCGGTATTCCAGGCGTAACCTGTACACATAAGATGGTCCTGTTTGGAGCGTTGATGTATCCGATTGACTGCCTGTTGAAAAAGATACCTGCATTTAACAAAAAATTTGATGCGGCTGCATTAAAGGATAAAGTTGGTATCTTTGCTGAGAATCATGTATTGGGGTTTATTCTGGGCGTTATCTTCGGTTTGCTTGCTCAATATCCTGTCGCAGAAACACTGACGCTTGCTATTCAGTGTGCCGCAGCCTTAACGCTGTTCCCGGTCATCACAAAATATTTTATGCAGGCGCTGTCACCAATCAGTGAAGCGGTATCTGACTTTATGAATAAAAAATTCAAGGGAAGAACACTGCTTGTCGGTCTTGACTGGCCTTTCCTTGGCGGTTCCAATGAAATATGGCTGGCAGTCATCTGGTCTGTTCCGGTAACCTTGATCTGTGCAATGCTTTTACCGGGTAATGCGATACTGCCGTTTGCAGGAATCATCAATATAGCACTTGCTGTTCCTGCTTATCTTGTAACAAAGGGAAATCTTCCGAGAATGCTTATTTTATGCACACTTGGAGTTCCTGCGTTCCTGTGGGTAGGTACTGCATTTGCTCCCTTTATCACAGACCTTGCAAACACAACCGGTGCGGTAGCATTGAAGGCCGGCGAAATGATTTCCAATTCCTCGATTGACGGGCCGGTATTCACGTATGCAATTTCACAGGTATTTGATGTGATCAACGGCAACTGGATTCCGATTATCGTATTGTTTGTATGGGTTACCTGCTATGCATTCTACTACCGCGCATTAAGCAAAGAAAACAAGTTTGCCGATGCGAAGGATGGTAATGCAAAAGCAGCAGGTGAATAGGCATGTCTTTTACTAATAAAGAAGGTAAGCTTATCGTATTGAATATCATAGATACAATACAAAAGCATAAGGATTACCTAAGTGAAATAGATGGTGCAATCGGTGATGGCGATCATGGTATCAATATGAATAAAGGAGTAACGATCGCAAAGTCACAGGTGGATAAAAACGAGACATTAAGTGAAGCGCTGTGCACGCTTTCCTGTGTGCTTATGGAAAAAATAGGAGGATCCATGGGGCCTCTCTACGGTTCAATTTTTATGGGAATGCAGGCCGCATTGGGAAATGCAGAATACATTAACGGTGCAATCATTGAAAAGATGCTGAAGCAGGCCTATGACAATATTCAGATGATTTCACCGGCTAAGCCAGGAGATAAAACATTGGTAGATGTCCTTGCTCCTGCTGTTTCAGCTTATGCATCAGTCTTTGAAAAAACACAGGATACATGCGCTGCTCTTACAGCCTGCTCACAGGCTGCAGAAGAGGGGATGCAGGTGACCTGTGGCAGAGCATCACGTCTGAAAGAAAAATCAATCGGTCATCAGGATGCAGGGGCAACCTCCTGCTGCCTGATTCTGCAGACATTCTGCTCAACGATAATAGCGTTGGAAAAAGCTTCACGAAAGGAGATTGGAGATGCAGCGATTTGTTAACGATCCGGACATGATTGTAGATGATATGTTAAAGGGGTATGTGAAATGTCATAAGGATATCCTTCATATCAGTGAAAAGAACGATCATGTAGTTGTGAAAAACCGGCAAAGGAAGCATAAGGTAGGAATCGTAAGCGGAGGGGGAAGCGGTCATGAGCCATGCTTTCTTGGTTATGTGGGCGAACACATGCTGGATGCCGTAGCAGTAGGAGAAGTATTTTCTTCTCCCCCTGCCACTGCGTTTCATCAGGCATTTTTAGAGGCTGATACCGGTGCAGGCGTTGCCTGTCTGTTTGGCAATTATGCCGGCGATAATATGAATGTGAAAATGGCAGTACAAATGGCGGCAATGCAGCAGGTAAATGTACGCTATGTTACGGCCAATGATGATATTGCAAGCGCACCGTTGGATGAAAAAGAGAAGCGTCATGGAATTGCAGGAAGTCTGTTCATGTGGAAAATCGGGTGTGCAAAGGCTGAGCTTGGCGGTACGCTGGATGAAGTGATCGATGCAGCACAGGCTGCTGTGAATGAAACCAGAAGCTTGTGTGTAGGGCTGACCCCCTGCTCAATACCTGCTGTCGGTCATGCTAATTTTGAGATTCAGGAAGGTACCATGGAATATGGTATCGGACATCATGGTGAGCCCGTGCTGATTGTAGAATCATTGAAAAGCGCAAAAGAAATCGCCGCGGTACTCTGTGAGAAAATAGAAGCAGATTTAAAGCTGAAGCATGGAGAAGAAATATCTGTCATCGTATCCGGGCTGGGCGGAACGCCAATTATGGAGCTTTATGTTCTTTATGATGAGATAGAGAATTATTTTACAGAACGCGATATTTCAGTCTATCGCTCCTTTGTAGGTGATTATGTAACCTCGTTGGAGATGAGTGGAGCTGCGCTGACGGTGATGCGTATGAAGGAAGAATTTAAAGAATTGCTGGATTTTCCTGTTGATACACCGGCAATCACTATAAAATGAAATTTGAGGAAAGCTGTGCGGATCAGTAGAGGATGATGCTGCCCTGCTGATCACGTTATTTATAAGGAGGAATCGCAATGTCGTTGGATGAAAGAGGCTTGAATATTTTAAAACTGCTTGTAAATAATCCGACGATCAGTGGTTCTCAACTGGAAAAAGAAGCAGGATTGTCACGAAAACAGCTTAGTTATTCTTTAGCGAAGATAAATTTTTATCTGAAGGAAAATGGATTTGAAGAAATCGGAAGAATGCGGACGGGGAAATTTATCATACCCCATAATGTTATCAATTCCTATAAAACAAATCAGTTCACCTTTGATGAAGGTGCGTATGTATTTATAGAAAAAGAGCGTCTTTACTTGATTGCCCTGATTCTCTTGCAGCATAAAGAGGAGCTCAGTATTAACCATTTCACCTCGATCCTGAGGATTAGCAAGAATACGGTTTTGAATGATTTGAAAAAACTGCAGACGGTGATTTTACAGGAATTCGATTTGAAGCTATGGTATGATCGTTCCAAGGGATATTATCTGGTTGGCAAGGAATATGAAAAGCGTACGTTGATGATTCGCATGATTCAAAGCATCCTGCCGTTGCTGAGCGGAGAATCTATTCTGCTTTCCATACTTGAAATTGATGAGGAACGGATCCGGATGCTTTGTGCCGATGTAGAGGAAGTAGAAAAAACCTTGAAAGTACGTTATACCGATGAACGGATACGGGAGATTCCCTTTATCCTATATTTCATTCTTATTCGAATCGAGGCTCAGAAATTTCTGGATGTGCTTCCGGAGGATTATCAGCATATTGCAGGTACCAGTGAATATGGCTCTATTATGAATATCTTCGCTAAATATGATATCCAGAATACAATGGATAAATTATATCTGGTATCACAGTTTCAGATATCAAGTGTTAATTTTGAAGACAGCCGCAGTAAGAAATTTGAAAAGGAACTGGCGGAAGCGGCAGAGAAGACACTTGAGAATTTTGAAAATCTCGTCTGTATTCGTTTTCAGGATCGTAAGGCCCTGCTGGATGCTCTGATTCAGCATCTGAAACCGGCCCTTTACAGAATACGCTATCAGTATCATATCGAAGGCAATATTCTCAATATGATACTTCCTCATCATTCCTATCTATTTGAAATCACAAGACATGCAATGGTGCCGTTTGAGGAGATGTTCCATATTCTTATTCCGCAGGAGGAAATGGCATATATCACCATCCTGTTTGGCGGGTGGATGACAAAGGAAGGAACACTGGATTTTCTTGAGAAAAAAAGAAGAGCTATTGTCGTTTGTACCAATGGTATTTCCATTTCCAATTTTCTGTTTCTGAAGCTGAAGGAGGCATTCCCTGAGCTTGAATTTCTTTGTTCTTTATCCTCACGGCAGTTTTACGAATACCATAAGGAATATGATGTTGTATTTGCTACCGTTCATCTTGATACAGCGGTACCACAATTTCTGGTAAAGCCGATTATGGATGATAACGATTTGCATAATCTTCGCAAAAAGGTGTTCAACGAGCTTTTGAATAAAACTATTTATGAGGTTAACTCAGCAAGTCTACTTCATGTTATTGGTAAATATGTGGATGTAAAGGACCGTAAAGGACTGTTGACGGCATTAAAAAGCTATCTTGGTGAAACCACGCAGGAAATGGTTCTGACAGAGCATTGCCATCAAATGGACACAAACAATCTTCATGATCTGTTAACACCGGAAACCGTGCATATAGCAGAGCATGAACTAACCTGGATGGAAGCTATTCAAACTGCATCGGAACCATTGCTGAGAAATGGCTGTATTACAACGAAATATATAGAAAATATGATTTACAGCGTCAAATATGATAAACCGATCTGGACGATTGCGGATGGTCTGCTGCTGGCACATGCAAGTGTAGAGGAGGGGGTTAATGCATTGGGCATGTCCCTTCTAAAGCTGCCGGAAAGTATTTGCTTCAATGGTTATATGGAAGCTGTTATCGTTGTCGTTATGGCAACACCAAATCGTGAAATTCATTTAAAGGCGCTGTATGCACTGATTGATATCGTAGAAAATGAAGAAGATTTTAATCGGATGAAGTCTACAGACTCCATTTCGGAAATATTAGATATAATATCTAAAGAAAGGTACGAGGTATGTTAGAGAATTTAAAAAAAGATGTATGTGAGATTGCGAAAAGAGCACAGCGTGATGGATTATGTAAGCATAAATCAGGGAATTTCTCAGCCCGTGATGTGAAAAGCGGCTATATTGTTATTACACCGACAAGTGTGGATCGTGAGCTGCTGACTCCAAGAGATATGATCGTGATGGATTTGGAGGCCAATGTAATTGAAAACCTGTCCGGTTTAAAACCGACAAGTGAATCGCTGATGCACATTACCATTTATAAGACCAGAAAGGATGCGAATGCTATTGCACATACCCATTCTATGTATGCAACGACGTTTGCATTATTAAATAAGCCGATTCCTGCTATCGTATATGAAGTCGCAAATATGGGACTTACAAAGGGACGCGTGCCGGTGGCGCCTTACGGAAGACCGGGGACGTTGGAGCTGGCAAACAGTGTGGTTGATGCATGCATGGAAGCTGAAAGCTTTTTGATGGAAAGTCATGGCGCTGTAGCCTTTGATTCACAGGATATTTATGAAGCCTTTTTGAAGGCCGCTTATATTGAGGAACTGGCACAGCTTTATTATAATGCTGTTACTGTTTTACAGGGCAAGGAACCAAAATCATTCGCTCAGGAAGAATTACAGAAATGGGAATACCCAAAAGAAATCAAATTCCTGAAGCAGTGATATGATGTATTTCTATTTTGTGCGCCACGGGGAAACACTATCCAATATATGGCATACGCTGCAGGGATGGTCGGATACTCCGTTGACGGAAAAGGGAATCGCACAGGGAAAGGCTTTGGGAAGAGGACTGGCAAATACACCGTTTGAGAAGATATATTCATCAACAAGTGAACGCGCTTATGATACTGCCTGTTATATCCGGGGAAAAAGAAATATGGAGATAACTATGTGCAGGGGTCTGAAGGAAATGAATTTCGGTACCTTTGAAACCAAGGCCAATACATTTGCCGGATGTGAAACCTATCTACAGAGAATTCAGTTTCCATGGAAGGCTGCCGGTGGAGAAAATCTGGAGGATGTCTGCCAGCGAATCCATCAGACAATGAGACAAATATTGGAAGAGAATAAAGGAGGACATGGGAATATTCTATGTGTGAGTCATGGAATTTCCATACTGGCTGCTCTGCATACTGCGGATAAGGAAGTTTATGAAGAATGTCTGAGAAATGAAGTGAGGTTTGGAAATTGCAGTGTGACAATTATCGGCTATCATAAGGGAAGGTACACGGTAGAATGCATCAACTCAACAGAATATGTTACAAAGGGAGGCTATTATGAAAAAGATTATCAATGACCCGAATAAGTATCTATCGGAGATGCTGGAAGGGATCTATATCGCTCATCAAAATCAATTGACATATGTAAATGATGATCCGCAATGTCTGGTTACCAAAACAAAAAAAGCAGGGAAGGTGGGAATCGCAACCGGTGGAGGAAGCGGACATCTGCCTTTGTTTCTGGGATATGTAGGTGACGGTATGCTGGACGGCTGCAGTGTAGGCGATGTCTTTCAGTCTCCAAGCGCTGAACAGATGCATGCAATCACAAAAGAGATTGATTCAGGTGCCGGAGTTCTCTATATTTACGGAAATTACAATGGGGATATATTTAATTTTGATATGGCGGCAGAAATGGCGGATTTTGAGGATGGAATTCGTGTGGAAACAGTGCTTGGTGCAGATGACGTTGCTAGTATCGGACCGCTTTCGCAGGACGAGAAGACAACAAGGCGGGGTGTTGCAGGTATTTTCTTTGTTTATAAATGTGCCGGAGCAGCTGCTGATAAAATGATGAGCCTTGACACTGTGACACGCATTGCAAGAAAAGCAAGCTGGAACACAAGGACGCTGGGTGTTGCTTTAACATCCTGTGTCGTTCCCCGTGTCGGGCATGCCGGTTTTCATATCGAAGAGGATGAAATGGAAATCGGAATGGGAATTCATGGAGAAACGGGTATTCGCAGAGGAAAGATTGAAACAGCTGATCAGATAACAGAAGAGATGATGAATAAGATAATAGAAGATCTTCCTTATGCACCTGGCGATCGTGTCGCGGTACTTGTAAATGGTCTGGGGGCGACTCCACTGGATGAACAATATATCGTAACGAGAAAAATCAATCAGCTTCTCATGGATAAAGGAATAGCTGTTCACCGCTATTATGTGGGGGAATATGCAACCTCACTGGAAATGGCAGGAGTATCCATATCCTTACTGAAGCTTGACGAAGAGCTTACAGAGCTGATTGATTATCCGGCAAATACCCCGTTCTTTAAACAGCTGTAGGAGAATTTAATATGGATGTTAAATATATAAAAAGCCTGTTAAACTGTTTTGCAGAGGTTATGCAGGAGAATAGAGAGTTCTTAATTGAACAGGATAGTATCGTGGGAGACGGGGATCTCGGCTTAACGATGAGTGACGGTTTTCAGGCTGCTGCGGAGGCTGTACGCAAAAGCGATGAAACAGATGCAGGCAAGCTATTATATATGGCAGGAAAAGCGATGTCTGTTGCCGTACCCTCTACAATGGGTACCCTGATGGCAAGTGGATTTATGCAGGCGGGGAAAGCGTTAAAGGGTGTCTGTGAGCTCGATCTGAACCATATAGCACAGTTCTTTCAGGCATATGAAGCTGGTGTGATGCACAGAGGAAAAGCAAACATAAACGAAAAAACGTTCCTTGATGGTATTGACCCGGCTGTACAGAGTATGAGAAGCAGCTTAGAAAACCATGAGAGCCTGGAAAGCTTCGCACAAAAAGCATATGAGGCAGCATGTGCAGGCTATGAAAATACTGCTACCATGCTGGCGGTTCATGGCAGGGCGGCTACCAGAGGAGAAATGAGCCGTTCGCTGAAAGATCCGGGGGCCTGCGTTGCTATGCTGATGATGAAGGCATTTGTGAAATCCGTTAAATAGCAATGGTGGCTAACTATTTGTGTATGCAGATAGCCAGATAGTATACGTCATGCCTGCGTGATCGGTGCATAAAGTAGCAAGGGAAGACGCAGACTGAAATTCGGATAGGAAACAAAGAAAAGGACTGTGTCTATATGATGACAGTCCTTCTTATAGTAGATAGACAAACGGATTTTCTACATTTCCTTTATCGTAGATAAAAATCATCCTCGAAGGTACGTGCTCCGCTATCGGTTAACGGATGCTCCAGTGATTTCATATACAATGTGTATGGAATCGCGGCATAGTCCACCTTCATTGCTGCCAGCTTCTCCAGCTGTGCCAGATTCTTGATGGATGCAGCAACGGTTTTCACCGGATATCTCTTAGCTGCTATCATTTCCTGAATATTGCTGAGAATACGCATGGCATCACTTCCGTACTCCTCGTTTCTTCCGATAAAGAAAAACAGATAATCCACATGGGCATTGATGGCTGCCACAGCCTGTCCCATGGTGAAAATCAGTGTCATTGCCGTTTTAACTCCACGTTTATGCAGCGTGTCTGCAAGATGCAGACCATCCTTTGAAAAATTGATTTTAATAACAATCTCATTGTATAGGGCAAGAAGCTCCTCTGTCTGCTGCAGCATTTCCTCATAGGTTCCGATGACCTCTCCACTTAGGAAATCAAGCTCCCTGTTTGAATAGCCGTTAACAAAATCATGCAGTCGGATATCGTTTTTGCGATACATACTTGTGTTGGCTGTTACACCTCTTGCGCCCAGCATCAAAGCCTCTTCTATTTCCTGTGCATTTCCGCTGTCAATCAGATACAGCATACCATCACTCCTCTTCTTTTTCTTAAGTATACAAAATCTGTGTATATTCGGGCCTTCATCATGCAACCTTTGTTTCCATAAGGATGCGGTAAATATCTCCCTGTATTTTTTTCCGTATCATTATGGAAGCACTCTGTATAGCTGTGTTCTATACAGCGGTGAAAAAACACGTATAATGAAGCTGTAAAGAGGAGGTATGTACTATGTTTCATTATTATCAGCCTACAAAGATTCATTTCGGTGCCGGTCAGCTGAATGAGCTGGGGCATGTTTGCAGAGGCTATGGAAAGACCTGTTTTCTTGTAACAACACCGGATGCTCCCCTGCAGCCGTTATATGAGCGTGTGAAGAAACTGCTGGATGCGGAAGGTATCAGCGTTATTCATTTTGATAAGGTAGAACCCAATCCAAGTGTGGAAATCGTAGAACAGGGATTTGCCATGCTGAAGGAGCAGCCTGCCGATTTTGTATTGGCAGTCGGGGGCGGAAGCTCGATTGACACAGCAAAGGCGATTGCATTTGCGAATGGTAAAGAGTCGATTGACTGGGATCATCTGTTTAACGAATACAGCTCACCGTTTGCATATTATCCTTCCTACAGTGAAAAACACCTACCCCTGTTGAGTGTACCGACAACCTCTGGAACCGGTTCTCAGGTAACACAGGCGGCTGTCATCACAAGAGGAAAAGAGAAAATCACATTCTTTCATCCGGATAACTTTTCACAGGAAACGATTCTGGATCCACAGCTGATGCTGACCCTGCCAAAGCGCATGAGTGCCGCTACCGGCTTTGATGCGTTTACCCATGCGTTTGAGAGCTACATCAATGCCAATGCATCCCCTTACAGTGCAATGGATTCCATGGAGGCAATGCGACTGGTGATTGATCATCTGCCACATGTACTGGAAGAGCCGCAGAATCTGGAATTCCGTACAAACATGTGTCTTGCCGACACACTGGCTGGCCGCGCACTGGCTAATTCCGGTGCAAGTGCACCGCATCCGCTCTCTGAAATTATTGGCGGAATTGTACATCTGCCGCACGGGGAAGCACTGGCTGTCGTTTTCCCTGCCTTCATTCAGCATATGGCAGATAAAAACAAGGAGCGTTTTGCGGATGTCGCAAAGCTGTTTGGCAGTGACGATTTATATACGGCAATGATTGAATTCCTGGAAACGATCGGACTTCACAAGAAGCTGAAGGATTTCGGAGTCAGTGAGGAAGACTTTCAGGAAATTCTGGCATCTCCAGTTCTGGATCATCTGCCATTTGGAAGCAGAGAGGAGCTGGAGGCTATTCTGAAAGACTCCTATGCCTGAAATTCGCCTCATAGGTCTTGATCTGGATGGAACCCTGCTGAGAAGGGACAATTCGGTAAGTGATGAAAATATTAGTGCATTGCAGGAATGTATAAAACAAAACATTCAGATATATCTGATCAGCGGACGTCCTTACTGCTTTACAAGGATGATTGCGGAAAAAATTCATCCATCCGTAAGGGTGATTTCCTCTAACGGAGCGATATACGAAATAGGGACGAAGTGTATCATGCATACGATAGAGCCGCATGTCCTGTATCAGATTATTGACGTGCTGAAGGAGCATGCACACGCACATGCCTTTTTCAAGGGAAAGCACGAATTCTTTACGCATGAGCCTTATGATGAGAGATTTCTCTACGATCATATAAATAATCAGCTGCCGACAGATGTTCAGGTAACATCCTTTACCGGCATGAGTTGGGAAGAGCTGAAGCACCATGCTCATGATATTGCGAAGATACTGGTCTATGATATGCAGACGGATCGGCTATTAAAAGCCAGAAAACAGATAGAATGTATAGAAAACATCACGGTAACCGATTATCAGCCTATCAGCTTAGATATCACTGCCGGTGGTGTTCATAAAGGGAATGCTATAAAAGCTGTACTGCAATCCCTGCATTTGAAGAAGGAGGAATTTATGGCTTTCGGTGATGCCATGAATGACCTTCCCATGTTTGCGGAAGCGGGACTTACTGTAGCCATGGCAAATGCTACAGAGGAAATTCAGGCAACCTGCGATATTGTAACTGCATATTTCATGGATGACGGAGTTGCGAAAGCAATACAGCGATATATATTATGATAAAAAGGGACTGCAAGTGCAGTCTCTTTCCCTGTTTGTCTAGAAATTGTTCTGATGATTGAACATACTCTGGATATCATCCCGCAGCCGTTGCAGAAATGTCTGATCCGGCAGCATCGGAATCTGATACCAGTGAACAGATGGCGGTACGGGAAGAGGAAAGGTGGAAAAGATGACGGGATAATGCATCCACAAATCCGGTTCGCTAACCTCCTGCCATCGTATCACACGGCATATTTTCACCTCCTGTATATGCGTCTGCAGCAGTCGCATGGAGAAGATGAGCTCACTGTAGCGATGCTCGTATAAAAAGACTGCCTCTAACGGCTGCAATGTGTATTGCAATGCTGCAGCTATGTGAAGGGTGATGTAGGATATTTCATCCTCCGGAAGCTTTAGACCGCAGATTTCCTGTACAATCTCTTTCATGGAGGAAGCCATATGGTAGGGAAGCGGGAATTCAGCTTTTATAGTATCCTTCAGCGGATTGTCATATTCATAATAGTAAACGGATTTTTCCAGAACATTCGATAAATGCTGATAGAGCCGCTTTTCAAACGTATCCCTGTCGATTTTAGGGTAACGCGCATAAATCGGCGGAGTGAACCGCTGTAGGATCTCTTTGCAGGCTGCCTGTATTTCCGGTGTTTGCAATAAACCGGTATTGGTGTTCTTCAATGTCAGAAGAATAGATAAGGCATAGGAAAGCTCTTCCTCGGGAATTGTCTGCTGCAGATTACGCGCTATTTCTTCACGCTGGTGCATCATGCGTTGAAACAGTGCCGTCTTTTGCAGTGAATCGGGACTCTGCATATGCACACGATTTCCTCTGGACATTCGATCCAGTGCGATATAATACAAAACACTGACATATTCCTTATCTGCCTGATTCAGCTGTAAAAAGCTGCAGACTTCAAACTGACGGATATAAAACAGGATATTCCTTTTTACTGTATTGTCTGAAAAGCATGCTTCAACAAATTCATTCAACGGCTTGTGGAAGGTTACGGTACGGGCTTCATGAAGCTCGTTAACCAGCTGTGCCAATGCTTTGCGTATGCGTTTTTCACCTTGTTTTATCTGTATGCCGTTTCTTGTACGAAAGATTGACAGCTGATATGTCCGCAGCCATTGATCAGCCTTTCGTATATCTGCATACAGAGAGCTTCGGGATATATGAAGTGTTTCCTCAAGCTGAAACATGCGCAGTGTATGTGAAAAGCGAAGCAGACTGTAAAGAATATAGCTGACGCGCTCTCTCGGCAAAACGAGAGGGGAGCGTGTTTTTTCATCATGCAGATAGATTTGCAGCTTCATCATATTTTCCCTGCTGCCAGAAAGAGTTAATCCGCTGCCTGTTTTACGTATAAGTGTCAATGAAAACGCGGACAGCAAAGCATCTGACTGCTTCAGATACGTACGTACGGTTTTTTCAGACAGTGCCAGCTGTTTTGCAAGCTGGGAAGTGGTGCATAAGGGAGAGACAATCAGCTGTTCCAGAATCTGATATAACATATTAGGTATCATAATTCATCACATCATCAGTATAGCACGATTTCAAAATGACAGCTTCGTACAGTATTACCGTATCATTACGGTAAATTGTACGTAGGTATTTTCATGATTCTGCGGTATAATAAAGATGTCAGGAGTGATGTGATCATCCCATGGCGATTGACATCCTTTGTTTACAGATGTCATTGTGTCGTGAAGTCTGAGCATGATACATGAAAAAAGGGCGCTGTTGTGTCCTTTTTTCATAACATGGGAATCAGATTCAAAGTGAATAATAGCTGAGTAATACTGTTTTATCACACAAGCCAGCTGTTTTTTTAATGCATTTTCTTTTATTATTCCTACAAAGATGGCTCCTATGCTTATAAGCATCATTGCCTGCCTGCATAAAAGTATGATAAAATTACTCACAGTTTGAGGTGATAGCATGATAGAACGAAAGGTTTTTGTACGACTGCTTCTGACGATCGGGCTGCCGATTGTTTTACAGCAGATTATTTCATTGAGTCTGAATATGATCGATACCTTCATGATTGGAAATATCGGTGTGGGAGAGCTGGCAGCTGTCGGAGCGGCCAATAAGGTGTACTTTATTTTTTCCATTATCTGTTTTGGCATTTACAGCGGCTCGAGTATTTATGTATCCCAGTACTGGGGAATCCGCGATGTTAAAAATATCCGCAAGGTAATCGCAATCGAAATGCGCATCGGATTTTTCCTTGCCCTGTTTACCGTTGTGCTGGCACTGGTGTTTGCACCGCAGATTCTGCATCTGTTTGTAAGAGAACCAAATGTTGTGGCAACCGGTGCCTCCTATCTGCGTATAACCTGCTTTACGTATCTCATGACAGCGTTCTCTTTTCTTATGAGCTTCAATTCGCGTGCCATTCATAATCTGAAGGTGCCTACCCTTGCCAGCGTGCTGGCGATAACCATCAACACAGCTTTGAATTACGGACTGATTTTCGGCAATTTTCATCTGCCGAGGCTGGGTGTTGAGGGCGCTGCTATCGCTACATTGACCGCAAGATTTGTGGAAATGCTGTTAATTCTCGGCTATGTTTATTTCAGTGAAGATCATCCGCTGGCAGTTGACGGTGCAACCATTCGCAAGCTTGATTTACCACTGATGAAGCGTGTTGTGAAAACGGCTCTTCCGGTTGCAATGAGTGAAAGTGCATGGAGTATCGGAACGACGGTCTGCTTCATCGCGTACGGTCTGCTGGGAACGAGTGCCGTTGCCGTTGTGCAGGTGGCAAGTGTAATCAATGATCTGTTTCAGTGTGTGTTTTTCGGTTTGGGGAATGCCTGTGCCGTCATGATTGGCAATGAGCTGGGAAGAAATCATACCAGACTGGCGTATTCGTATGGAAGAGTCTTCATCGGAATCAATATCGGCTTCTGCCTTGTTATGACAGCCGCCCTGCTTCTGTTGAAGGGCAGGATTATCGATATCTACAACTATGATGCTGCCACAAGCCAGATGCTGAATCTTACCTTGATTGCCTACGCGCTGTATACCACTCCGAAAATGATGTCCTATGTACACATATGCGGGATTCTGCGCTCCGGAGGCGATACGAAATTCTGTATGTTTTGTGATTTGATCGGTATATGGTGTGTCGCAATCCCCATGTCCTTTCTGGCGGCTGTTGTCTGGAGGCTGCCGCTGCACTGGGTTGTTGCTCTGTCCTTTAGTGATGAGCTGGTAAAGGCTATGGTTACACTATGGCGCTTTCGCTCTAAGAAATGGATTCATGTTCTTGTCTGCAGGGAGCAGGAATGTGAAATAGGTGGCGCGTAATGTGGGAAACTGTGCTACTATATACATATAAAAAGTAAGGGAGAAATTCGTATGGATCATTTACCAGCACAGAAGGCAAAGCATGTCATCAATCTGCTCAGCGGATTGTTCCTGTACGCATATCGGACAAAGAATAAGAAGGCAAAAGTAACCATGGACAATATGGAGCATCTGTGCCATGTGGGGAGTACGATCTTGTTCCGCAATGAACAGGCAAGCAGGCGTCTCATTGAGCAGTACCTCAGGCTTCATCCACAGCTGCCAAAGGAGGATGCCGCCTGTATTGCACGGTTTCAAGGCTGCCGTAAGCAGCAGCTGTATGTCATGCAGTATGAGCAGGAGTATACCTTTGTAATGGATCGTAAAGGTAAAACGCTATATGGCGTAAAGGGGATAACAGATTCTCTGGATTTCATGCTGCGCAATCAGACACTACCCTGCATGGTGCAGTATGCTATCCTGCCATATAAAGATCATTTCATCCTCGATAGCATCGGAAACACGCAGGCAATTACAGATTTATCCTTCATAATAGAGCTCTTTGAGGAATATCGCAGTATCGCTATGGAGAAAGGTGCCCTGCTGTCAGAGCATGAGACGGCTTCCTTCACGGTGTTAAAGCGCAATATGCACGAAAAAAAGGAAGAGCTTTTTTCCGATTATCTGCAACCTTTGAGCGGGATCTTGCGGATGAAGGGACAGGACCAGAAAAGCAGTGTTCTGGAGCTGGCACTTACCGCATGGAATCTAAGCTATGGAAGTGATGAACAGGCTGAGGAATTCTTTACCAGAGACGTATTTCGATGGTATGTGAAGCCACTGATGGAATATCGCAGAACGGCATTCGCCAATGTGAAATTCCTCATAGATCGTCTGGAGCCACCGCGTAAGGGGGAAACAATGCTGCAGGTGGTAGAGAAAAAGAATGTGGAGCAGCTGGAGCTGGAGCTGTAAACAAACAGTGCGAAATGCCGGAAGGGCTTTTGAGAAAACCGGATGCAGTTAGCAAGCAATCGCAGGAAGCGGTAATAAGGATCAAAAAGAAAAGGCTCAGACCTATTTCCCATGGAAAAAGAAGGTCTGAGTCTTTTGGTAATACAGGAAGAAGCAAGCCTCTGCACAAAATGGCAAAGGCTCGCTGTTTACTTCTGTCTGAATTTTTCCATAAAGCGGTCAATACGTTCGATAGCTTCACGAATGTGGTCAATACTGTAGGCATAGGATACACGAATAAAGCCCTCGCCTGCATCGCCGAACGCAGTGCCCGGTACACAGGCTACACGCTGATCCTCCAGCAGCTGCACGCAGAATTCATCACTGGTCAATCCGGTGCCGCGGATATCCGGGAAGATATAGAAGGCACCATGCGGCAAATGCGTTGGAAGACCGATACGGTTGAAGCCCTTTGTTATAAAGTTTCTTCTTGTCATATACGATTCCCGCATTTCTGCGACATGGATATCCCCATTGCGCAACGCATCTATGGCACCGTATTGTGCAGCTGTCGGTGCGGACATGATGATATACTGATGAATCTTATTCATGGCATCTGTGAAGGTCTTGTTCGCAAGCACATAGCCAAGCCGCCAGCCGGTCATGGCATACGCCTTGGAGAAGCCGCTGATAATGATAACCTGATCCTTGATCTCATCAAAATTTGCCGGAGAACAGAAGGTGCCGTCATAGGTCAGCTCTGCATAGATTTCATCACTGATGACGATAATTTCATGCTCCTTCAGTATGGGGACAAGCTTTGCATAATCCTCCTTCGTCATGACACCACCGGTCGGATTGCTCGGGAAATTCATAAGAATTGCTTTGGTCTTCGGGGTAATGGCAGCTTTCAGCTTTTCCGGGGTCAGCTTGAACTGATCCTCATGCTCCAGCTTGATGTGCACGGGGAGCGCACCGGTAAGCTCAACACTCGGTGTATAGGCTACATAGCTTGGCTCCATCAGGATGACCTCATCCCCCGGATTCACAATGGCACGCATGGCAATATCAATGGCTTCGCTTCCGCCTACCGTTACAATTACATTATCCACAGGGTCATACTCCAGCTGGAAACGGCGCTTCTGGTAAAGACAGATTTCCTCACGCAGTTCCAGCAAACCCTGATTCGCTGTATAATGTGTTTTTCCACTCTCAATCGAATAAATGGCAGCCTCACGGATGTGCCATGGTGTATCAAAATCCGGCTCTCCGACACCCAGAGAAATCACACTCTCCATTTCACTGGCGAGGTCAAAATACTTCCGTATGCCGCTTGGCTTAATGGTCTGTACGTGCTGACTTAAAAATTTTTCGTACATTATGGCGTCACAACCAGTCTTTCACTTGGCTTCTCTTCTTCATCCAGAACAATGCCGTTGATCTTGTACTCCTTCAGCACGAAAAAGGTAGAAGTAGAAACGACATTTTCAGTTGTGGCCAGCTTGGCTCCGACAAAGTTGGATATTTCCTGCATGGTTCTTCCATAGATGATGACAATAAATTCACTCTTTCCGCTCATCAGATACATGGTATCGACCTCCGGATAACGGTAGATGTTTTTGGCAACACGATCATAGCCGAAATCACGCTCCGGTGTAACGTCCACCTCAATCAGTGCCATGACCTTATCCTTGTTGGTCTTTTCCCAGTTGATAATTGTATGGTAGCCACAAATGACCTTTTTCTTTTCCAGTTCACTCATGGTGTGGATGACACTTTCCTCATCCTCCAGCAATACATCCGCCAGATCTCTGGTGGAGTATCGTGCGTTTGTTTCCAGCAATGACAGCAATAATTCTTTTTTCATACTTTATCACCTCGCATAATACCTATATTTTAAACCGAGATGCCTATGAAGTAAACAAAAAGGTGAAAAGTTGATATCTTGCGAATCTTATCACAAACTTTACATGGTGTTTCAGCATAGTTGTCAGAGAAGAAGTGTATCGCTTTTAGCATATTCCACAATAAATCAGTGGAATGTAAAGCTTAAAGCTGTACAAATTCTGATATAATAAAAAAATAACAGTACGATAATACAGAGGAAAGAGAAGGGTGAACAGGCGATGTGGTACATGATAGATTATGAGAATGTGCATGAAGAAGGTCTATATGGTATAGAAATGCTCAAGGAAGACGATAAGATATTCGTGTTTTATAATATGGGGGATAAGGAAAATATTGAAAACAGTAAATTGAAGAAAGCTGCTGAAAAAGGCATTTCCATTCAATATGTCGTCTTGTATAAAACAGGAAAGAATGCGCTGGATTTTTATATCGCTTCAAAAATAGGAGAGATATGCGGACAGGGGACGCAACAGGATATCGCAGTTATAAGCAGGGATAAAGGCTATAGGGCATTGTGTGAATACTGGATGTATGTAGCGGATATCAGAAAGAGAATCATCCTGAGGGATACCATCTATCATGCTCTCTTTGATTTTGAATTCGATCAGATGAGCAGCAACTATTCCTGTTCAGATTTCAAGGGTATCTATCTTCATTGTATAAAACAGTATGGTAGAAGAATGGGCTGTGAGCTTTACTGGAATTTAAAGAAATATATGGAAATACGCAGTGATTATGTAAATGTTTCCAACATGCGTGACCAGCGGAAATATTATGTTGTCTTAAGGGGATACAGGCCTGGTATATACGATACCGTCAATGACTATGAAAGCAATATAATAGGGTGCTCCAATGCTTTTGGAAAGGTGTTTTCTTCCTATGCGCAGGCGGAGGGATTTTTTCTCGAATACCTGGCAGGCAGCTGTTTGGCGGTCTCCACAGCATCCATAAATGAGCTGTGGAATGATTTTTGTTATCATGTGCATCAAAATTTGCAGTATGAGAATAAAACGATAGTGAATGGAAATCTGGTGGGCTATGTACGCGGAGGTTTTCATGCGGATACCCGCAGGTTTTATTCGTTTTGGATAATTGCTTCTAAGGATGGCATTGTAATGAAAATGAAGAACATAATACATGAAAATAAAAAGATAAAGAAAATAGGTGCTGTCGGTGGCGAAATTCTTGCATGTAAGGCTGTGTTAACCTATGCTTTAAAACATGAATATCAGGGAATCGACATGTATTGCAGTCATATAAAAGTGGCCGATTGGATCGAACGGGATGAGCTTACAGATAAGCTTCCATATCATCTGCATGCAGTCATAGGAAAAGCCAAGGAGAGGCTGCAGGTGACTGCTGTACATTTCCAATAATGTATGCATATTGGAAATTTTGAAATGTTATGCTGAATTTGATCGTTTTACATATGAAGGAGAAAGCTTATGGATGAAAGGGAACAGCTGTGCGGGAATCTGGATGAGCTGCTGGAGGTTTACGGTGATATGGTGTATCGGGTTGCCCTGCAGAATATGGGGAATGTCGCAGATGCACAGGACGCTGCACAGGATGTCTTTCTGCGGATTCTGACCAAACAGCCGCAGTTTACATCAAAAACACATGAAAAGGCCTGGATTTTGCGGGTTACCATCAATATATGCAAGGATCACTGGAAATACCAGCGGCTCCGTACGACCGTCGAGCTGAATGAAAATCTGGCAGGCAGTAAGTAGCACACGAATTTTGGACTGCTGTATGAGGTGATGCAGCTGCCTGTAAAGTATCGTAATGTTATTTATTTGTTTTATTATGAAGAGCTCAGCGTTGCCATGATTGCCGAAATTCTGCAAAAGAAAGAGGCAACGATTCTGACATGGCTGCACCGGGCAAGGAAGCAGCTGAAAAGCAGACTGGAAGAGGGTGAGTTTAAGTGAAAAAATACCGTGAAGAGCTAAATCAGATTCATATGAGCGAGGAGCTGAAGCAAAGAATACGCAGGGCTGCAATACAGCAGGAGCAGCCGATTCACCGCAAGCATTGGAAACCACGCTTTGCCTATGGCTGTACAGCCCTGTGTGCAGTCATTGCAGTCTGCTTCGGTTTATATTACAGGTACTCTGTACAACCGCCAAAAGAGGCTGCACAGATTGCGAGCAGCATAGAGAAAAATGAAGTAAAGGCGGAAGCTGAAATAGGCTCCGTTCAGGAACAGGCAAAGGAAAGCAAAACCGGCTCTGCACAAAAGCAGGAGGTGCCTGTGGAATCATATTATCCGCAAACCCATCTGTATATGGGCGGTACAGGCGCAGCCGATAGCATTTCTCCACAAAAGAAAAAAGTTGAAGCAATGCCATATGAGAATGATCATCTGAATGTTAAGGGAACGTTGCCTGTATTTATAAAGCAGTATGGTAATGGACCATTCTTAGATTCCCTGCCGGAAAAAGACCTGAAGGAACAGGAAAAGAAAGCGGTAAAGCTGTTTCAGACTGTGAAGAAAAAGACATCCAAACGTATTCAGATAACAGATGTCCTAGCAGATGGAAACGGGGAGCTGCGCCTGATTCTGAAAACGGATAAGAAGGAAGGGACAAGAACGCAGCAGCACGAGATAGCAGAGGAGCTGCTTAGAACATATCCCGAGCTGTTCACCTTTCAAGACGCAGATATCCAAACCCAATGTAATACGAGTATGGGCAGTGGCATAATGGTGTGCGAAACGGATATTTTCAAGGCTGAGGACGATGATAAACAGGGCTTGCTGAATCAGGTAACAGCAGGAGCCACGCTGACGGATGCGGGGGATGGTGTATATTATTTGAGTTTTCCATATGATAAAAATTTAAAGCAGCTGCAGGATTTTACCATCATGAGCAGTGAAGAAGCAAAGCAGGTATTAAATCAGGGAGGCTATTACAGTACGCTGCCGCCCTCTGAAATTTCTGTGGAACAGCTGGAAATACTGCATGTGGAGCTAATCTATGAAGGAAGAGAGGATGTATATGCCTCCTATCTGCCATATATTATACCGGTATATCGCTTCTATACATGGGATACGAAGAGCCTGCGACCGGTTTTATTGGAAGTGCCTGCACTGTACCCGCAGGATTTACGTGAGCTTAAGGAAAATACATGGTATTTCACACAGTGAATCCAAACGCTGTATATCATGGTCATACAACTGTGAAAGGTTTCAGGTATACTAGAACATAAGGATAGCGGTGTTTTAACAATGGTAAGTGAGAGCGTAAAGAGCAGAAACCGCTATACAGAAAGGAGCGCTATGAAAAAAATTGGAATACTGTGTGCAGGAGATACAGAGCTGGCAGCGTTTTTCCCGTATTTAAAAGAGGATGAGGTGATAGAGAAAGCAATGCTGAGCTTTCACTGCGGACGGATTCATAGCGTGCATGTGGTTCTGTTATACAGCGGCGTCTGCAAGGTGAATGCGGCAATCGCAGCTCAGCTGTTGATTGATCAGTTTGCAGTGGACTGCATCCTCAACGCAGGAACAGCAGGAGGAATACAGGAACAGGTGCAGCTCTTTGACACTGTGATATCTGAGCGTATTGCCTATCATGATGTGGCACACGATATACTGACGGAGTTTCATCCATGGATGGACAGTGTATATTTTCATGCAGATCAAGAGCTTTTGCGCATTGCTCAGGGCTATGGGAAAACCACGGAAAACCCCGTGTTGTTTGGAACGATGGTAAGCGGTGAGCAATTTGTGACGGATGATAACAGAGCGCATATTTTAGAACTATTTTCTCCCCTGTGTACCGATATGGAAACGGCGGCCATTGCACATGTCTGCTTTGTGAATCAGCTTCCATTTCTTGCTATACGCACGATAACCGATACGGCAGAGCATAGCGGAGTGGAGGAATTTGAAAAGAATTGTGAAGCAGCCTCTGCAATAGCGGCGAAGATAACCTGTGATCTGCTGCCACTCTTTGCTGAATTGTGATTAAAGACGGATACAGCACTGCCGTCTTTTCTTTTTTTCACATGAACAAAAGAGGGGAGAGCTTTTTTTGTACAGGCATTCTACCACAGCGGTCTTTTCTTCCTTCAAAACGAAGGCCTTTATCTGTGTATATTTACACCGACATTTTTGAACATATGCAAAATAGCAGCGGATAATCCCCTGTTCAATGCAGATTGCGGAATAAATATGAGAAGAAAACGACCAATTATGGAAAAATATGTTGAAAAATTCTCAAAAGGTTGTAAAATTAAGTTAGGAATCCCCTTACATTTTTAAGAAATAGGAATAATTCGGCAGTTAACCAACATATACTGGATATGAAGGTGAATCTGCATCCATATAGACATACATAGTTCATTTTATCTTCAAATGTAAAATACGACAGGGAAAGGAGGAGAGAACTATGGCTATTTATGATATTTTATGTGAAGTAAAAGACGTAAGAGAAGCAGATACCGGTATCTGTGAATTCAATGGTTTCCTAGAAGATTATCTTTCCATCATAGAAACAGCAGAAGGAAAAGAGGACGATTACACTATCCTTTCGCAGCTCTTTGAAAAGGATCATAATCTGAAAATCTGCGCAAATCTGAGGCTGAACATCAACAAGGATGCGATTGCCAATCAGATTATACGCTACAAGGATTCATTTAAACTGCCGAAGGGAACAATCAAATGTCCGTATGTTATATATGGAAGCTTTGATGAACACCAGAAGGCGATTATTCTTACATTGGGAGATAAAGAGGAATATGTGATGGCAAAGGCGCTGTATTATGTCATGAGCGAACCGGAAAATGAATATGAAGGAACGCGAAATGAGATTATCGCCTTAAGTGTAAACAGGGAAAGTGTCGATACCCTGCTGGATACGGTGGAAAGCTTTTTCGAGCGAAACCGCAAGGCCGGAATCGTGCAAAGAGAGCTTGATGCAAAGCTGTTCCTGAACTATGATGAAATGTATGAACTGGCTCAGAAGATTGCGAGCTATCAGCTGGTAAATCTGAGAGACATTCTTGCGAAATGCGATGATAAGGAAGAATGTATTAACAACATTATCGCAAACTGGTTCCTGCTGAAGAAATTCTCCTATGTTCAGTACATGATGGATAAGAACAATCTGAACAGGGTGCATGAAGGAAACGTTAAAAAGCAGCGTCAGATGGCTAAGGAAAAATGCGATGCCATTGGCTTTGTTTCCTATAGTGAGCTGTGGAAGCTGGTAAAGGAATTGAGATAAGAAGAAACCGAGAGGTTTCTTTCTTTTGCATGTCGAACATAAACAGGCGTATAATAGATATGATTGTGAGGTGACGTTATGAAGTATTGTTATGAATGCGGACAGAGACTGCGTGTGAAGGAGCTGGAGCATGAAGGCATGGTTCCCTTTTGTGACTCCTGTCGTAAATTCCGCTTTCCTATCTTCTCTACGGCGATTTCCATGGTGACACTGAATCCGAAGCAGGATAAAATCCTGATGATTCAGCAGTATGGAAAGCCCAATAATATACTGGTCGCAGGCTACGTCAATAAGGAAGAATGTGCGGAGGATGCACTGGTGAGGGAAATGAAGGAGGAAATCGGCAGGAAGGTCGTGCAGTACCGGTTTCTGCGCAGTGAATATTTTCCAAAGACCAATACACTGATTTTTAACTTTGCCGTTGTGATCGATAGTGAAAGTCTGGATGCGGTAAGCACATGGGAGGTGGATCAGGCCGCCTGGTTTACCTTTGACGAGGCAAGGGCTGCGGTAAAGCCGGCTTCCCTGGCACAGCGCTTTCTATTGAATTTTTTATCGGTTTATGAACATGATGGAGAGCATTTCTTTTCCCATCATTGAATCGCATAGGAAGAGGAGGATAGCTCCTTCTTTTTTATACTGCTTTAACCCTACTGCATTTCAGGAGATACGATAAAAAAGCAGAAATCAAGGATGACTCCTGCTATTCTGTCTGCTATTGCTTTGGAATAATCCGCATGCGCCTGCACATGTAGGACCATCAAAGCCGAAAATCTTCTCATTCATCTCCGCACGTTCCTCTGCCTTCTTATACCGGGAATCCGCAGGCATAGGAAGGATAAATTTCAGTAGCGGTGAATACTTTTTTCACAAAAATACCGTCATGTTCTTCAACTGGTATCAGCGTGCATTTTTCACTCCAGTTCAATGCAGGTAATTCAGCATGAAATCCGGGTTTGCAGAGAGTTATCAAATTCTTCGCTCATACAGGATAGAAATCTCTGTGTCCATAATCATTTCTTCTTCGATAGAACAGTATACCCTTTGGGACACAGCATCAGTCCTTCCAGCAACATCATAAGATATCCGACAGCAGCTTTACACTTCCACATCAACGATGCGTTCCTCTATAAATTCAGGCAGAAAGCGCCCGTTTGTAATCTCTGCCATATCGGCATCCAGAGGCTCCCTGCACATCCAGAGGTAGGTCACCTGTTCACCGTAATCCTTATTTAAAATCTCGATATCATTTTGACGAAAATAGTGATCCAGCTTACCGATCAGCTCATAGCTGTAGGTCATGGAATACACCAGACGTTTTTGCTTCTGCGTAATTACCGCATGCTCCAGCGCATTGGAAACACTTTTGGAGTAGGCACGAATCAGACCGCCGGCTCCCAGCTTGATACCGCCAAAATACCGGACGGTTACCGCAACGATATCCTGCATCTGACGGTTTGCCAGACATTCCAGCATGGGAACACCCGCCGTTCCCTGCGGCTCCCCGTCATCATTGCTTCGCTGCAGCTCGTTCTGTTCTCCGATGATAAAGGCATAGCAGTGATGCCTGGCATTTGGATGAAGCTTTCTGATCTGCTGTATAAAATCCTTGGCATCCGCTTCGGAAAAGCTCTTATGCAGATAACAGAGAAATCTGCTTTTCTTGATTTCCAGCTCTGCCATGAAATCGTCTTTTATTCTGTACATATACTATCACCTATGCTTATTATAGCGGATAAAGGAGTGAAAGAAAAGCCGGTTTGAGAAACTGGCGTTTTCAATCATTCCGGCTTTAATTCTATAAACTTTACCTCGCCAGGATCAAAGTCCAGCGGTATGTTTTGGAAGCTGTCCATCATGATATCATGAGTAAACGGGTCTTTTGTGGAAAAAATCTGTTGTATGGAACGCAGGGGAAACGGCAGCTCGCAGATCATGTTCTCGGTATGGATATGCAGCTGTACACTGTCATGCACATTGGTATTGCATACCACCAGCAGTGCTTTTTCACTGCTTATGTAGGTGAAGCCGATACCGTAATCCCTTGGAGAATCAAACCATACAGGGATGCAGGCATCCGGGTCCGTAACAGCTGCTTGATAGGCTTTTCGTATGGCGCTTGTCTTCTCGAGGAGTGTGGGAAGTATCGGAAGATTCGGATTGCGGTAATCAAACCAGTATTCATCCAGGTATGCCTGTCTGCGATGCCGGGGATCTTCCTTAGGCAATGCGTTCAGATATCTGGAATCACCGTATTCACTCAGCTGCATTGGCTGAACCTCAAAGGCTTCCACTCCGTTCATCATAAATGGAATTCCATTGGGAAGAAACTGATTCATCACCGTCAGCATAATCGCGGCGGTATTCCCCTCCACACTGGCGATACGGCGGGAATCATAGGACTCGCAGGCCGCAAGCATCGGGCATGCGTTTCCCTTCAGACGATAGCTGAAGCTGTGAAATTTAAAATTCCATAAATCGCTTTCCTCATACGCTCCGCTGCCGGATATGGCATCATAGCCCTTGTTTAACCACAGCGGGCTGTTGTCACTCACCGTATCCTCGGCAATCATGACAAAGGATTTGTTGTGCTTTCTTGCTGTTTTAGCCATGGATCTTTGCAGCTTCTCCGGAAGCAGATACGGCTTCTCCAGATAGATGCCGTCTATGCCAAGCTCCTGCTGATACCAGAGAATGGTTTCGCATAGATAATTCCACAGCACGGTCATCGGCTTTCTTGCCGGATGAAGGTCATAGCGGATGATATCCTGCATCAGGTATGGCTTTGCCTGTGCTCTGATATCCTTGGGAGCCTGCGCTTGAATATCCTCATACATGCGCCATATGGTCGTATCCTGCTCGGCAGGGATACCGGCATTGATCTGATCCACCATGGATGGGGCAATTGTTGTATGCAGAGCTCTCTCGATTTCTCTTAAGTTTTCAAACTTCTGCAAAGCGGCAGGAGCCTCCTGAAACAAAGAGATATGCCGCTGTACATCCTCACTTCGGTAAAAATCCTTCAAGGCATAGGTGAAGGGAAGGGTATTCTGGGGCAGAGCATTGCAGCGCGGCGGGTGATATGCGGTTTGCTGATCGCTGTCATACCAGAAAAACCATTCCGGATGCTCCTTATAATAGCTGTTTTCTCTTGCCAGCTTACCGGGACAGTATTCCAGAATCACACGGAAGCCCAGCAGATGGCAGGCCTCGAAAAAAGCGGCGCACTGTTCTTTGGCATCCAGCTTTCTGACCAGCTTATCCTGCAGCAGCGGGTCGATGCTGCGAAAGTCCGTAACGGCCTCCTTGACCGGATAATCCTGCGCATTCTCTGTTTTGCAGAGCGGGAAAATCTGATGCAGCAGTACGGTATTGACACCCATGCGCTTTAACAGCGGCAGCAGCAGGATACTCTTCAGAAAGGTGCCGTTATCGTTGAGATGATAAAGATTATCACTCATCAGACGGTCGTCGCGGTCATGATCCCACGCAGTTGCTGTGCGGACCATGAGAGAATACACACTGGCCTGCTTTAGCCAGGCTCTTTTATCAGAGGGTTTCTCTGTCGCAGGCTGTGGCTGTTTCCAGTTTCCATCCGTATCCTTCAGGATATTGCGCAGGGTGAAAAGATAAAAATCATACGGATGTACAAGCAGCTCCCTGCTGCGTATGCTTTTCGCCGGACGATAGCCATACAGATTCCAGGATTGCGGAATTGCATAATTGTAGATTTCCTCCGCATGGCTCTGGCACTGCTTTTCCAGCTCCTCATATAAGCGTTTTAAATAGTTCATGTGAAAACCCCCTTATACGTATAGTATTCTATACGTGGCGAAAAATGTCAATCGTTAATTGAGAAAAGAAAGCGATTTCGACACTTTTTTCAGCGTGTTATTTTTATACTTGCATCACGAGGAGGATGCATATGAAGAAGCTTCTGTTGTGTGTATTGGTACTGCTGATGCAGGGCTGCAGCGGTGCTGCTTCACAGCCTGAGGATATCCATATGAAGGAAGAGCAATATGAAATCGAACAGGGGGCACACCTGGATATCTATCTGCCGGAGGAAGGCTTATCCAATGCCTTGGAAGCACTGTGGAATAGGACCTATCCTCAATATCGCAATGCATTGCATTTTTCACAGAAGGACACATCTTTGCAGGCTCACGATCTGGTGTGGATAAAGGATACGGATGCATTGGATGAGGCTACACCTGCCTATCCGTTAACCGGCATTGCACGGCATCTGGAATATCCCTGGCCTTTGGAGTTTGAGCGAACAGCACGAAGGAACAGCTTTTTTCCCGTGAGCGGGAAGGGACTGATCTTTGTTTACAATACATATACCGCGAAGCAGCGGGGACTGACAGAGCGTGATTTTGATGATTTCAAAAACCTTGCAGGAAAGAAGGATGTATATTATCAGAATCGCACTCTTCCGTATACCATTCCCTTTTTCTTTGATCGGGGGGACGCGGAGAATGCGGCGGTATCGATGAAAACCGTCGTACAGAATCCGGAGTTTAAAAAGCGGCTGCACCGTTATCGCAGCTTCCATTCCAGGCTGGATTTACATGACGATACACTGGATGATGAAGCCTTTTATGAGGATGAGCGCTATGTGAGCGGGCTTGTTATGAACGATACAAGCTTTGACCGCTCAAAGGCCTATACCGATATGCATTTACAGTTTGCCCCTATGCCATCCCTTGATGAAGAGCAGCTGCGGCCTGTTCTGGATGTATACGGCTTCCTGGCCAATCAAAGCACCCGCTATCCCAATGCTGTCTTTGCCTTTCTTCAGCTGGTACGCTCGCAGGACGGTATGGACGTATTGCTGGAGAACAATCTGCGTCCGCTGGTACAGCGTGAGGATGTGGAGAAGCTTGGAATCTACGATACATATGTAAAGCAGATTCTTTGTGCGATGAGTGAATCACAGCTGAGAAACACGTCCTATATCAAGGAAAAATCTTCAATTTCGCTACTGGAGCTGTATGAAAAAAGCAATTTGCTGTCCTTGCTGCAAAACAGCCTATATACAAAAGAAAATGACTCTCATGTACAGAAAGTCATTCATCAGGATATTACACACTGGATACTGACGCAGTAATCAGTGTGTTTTATATTTTCTGCGGATGTACAGGAAAAGAAGCAGTGGTAGAGCAGCTGGAAGCAGGCTGTAGCAGCCGGCTGCAGTATTGTTCAGAAAGAAATAGACACAGCATATAAGTGAGAATAAGAACCCCCATATACAGCTGATCTGTAATGTGGCAGCGGTGTCCTTTGTATGAACAAACAGAAAGGACTTTTTATAGTTTTTCCGATATTCCTCACTGCTCGTATATTTATGATAATGCGATACGGTATATCCCACAGCCACAATGACTAAAACCATAACCGAGTTTAAGTGGAAATATACACTGATGATATAAAGTGGCAGATACCATAACAGCTCCAGCCAGGATAATGATCGTTTCATAGCTTACCTCCCGGATACCCGCTTATTATAGCACAGTTCTTTTACTGTATCCATGCTGAAAAGCAGAGTATTTTAAGGTAGTAAGCTACTGAGAAACCCGTCGTGACTTACTACAGACGCCTTGAAGCTGATTGCTTTATATTATCTAGAGGGGATGTCAGCTAACGGAGCATAGCTGAGGTTTCATCTGGCTATAATGGATTTAACGGATACAAAAGTTACAATAACGTTGGCAATGACATTTGTATAATTAAAAAGTATTCCATTATAAACAGTCATGCATATAGCATTTATGATCAGCGATAACTGAATTTTTTTGTTATCAACACCTGGAATGCTTACGATTGTTGTATATTGAAAGGTACCAAACACCGGAAGCATCCCGATGATTCCCTTGTTATTAAAATAAAGCCCAAATATTACGCCGCATAGTAACAATAGTATTTTTACTTTATCCGTGTTTTTTTCGTTAAGAATCAGAAAGTTTCTAAGAAATCCAATGATATCCTGAATCACTCCGCTATATCCTTGCATGAAAAGACCTGCTGCTGCAAAAGCGATGTGTGACATTCCCTGCAATCGAATCAGTTCATAATTGTCTTTTTTTGATGCGGCTGAAAACAACAGAATCATAGCGGCTAAAGATATAATATTTCCGATTAGTATGCGCATAAGCATTTTTTAAAAGCGATAAAGAATTCATCCCTACCGCTTAGATAATCTATGAACATAGCATGTCTGTTATCTGATCTGCTAATGCTTCAATCTGAATGTTGTTCGCTGCATCGATCACCTTAACACACTCCAGCATATCTGCATCTGTTCCCTGCAGTGCTCCTACCATAGAACCTACGATGCAGGCAACGGTGTCGGTGTCATATCCAATATTCACAGCTTCATATGTTGCATCCAGCGCCTCTCCGTTACATATTTTAATGATTCCAAAAGCAGCCGGAACAGCTTCCGAAATATGTAAGCCGGTTCCCACCCAGTTATAAATTTTTTCTAATTTTTCTTCCTTTGTACCATCACCCTCCGCTATAAGCAGTGCAAGCCGGATTCTTTCCGCAACATTGGGACCTCCGACCACACGATACTGTTTGCCACGCTCCTCACCTTTCTCTGCACCGTAGATACCTGCCTGAATCAGTCCGTCCACAGTTGCATCCTCGTGAAAGGAGTAAGCGATAGCTGCAGCTGTTGCGCAGGCTCCGGCAATAGCAAGATCATTGTCATGGGTAACTGCAGCAATCGTACAGGCATCCTCTATTGCCTTATCGATTTGGCAGGGATGAAACAGTCCTGCTGGAGATATTTTCATGGCAGAACCATTGGTTGCCTGTCTTGCATAATCTATAACCTCATTACGAACCAGTTCTCCCTTTCCTGCATACCTGGATTTTATATTTTCGATGGCAAAACGTGTGGTAGGTCCTGTAAAACGCAGGAACCAGCGAGGTATATCCGACCATTCCATCAGCATTTTTTCCACACAGGCAGTGTCGATCTTTCCCTGATTTGCTACAATCTGCTTTGCCAGCAGATATGTTTGAGAAAAATCATCCGTTATCTCGCCGGCTTGATTTCCATAGGCGAAGGCACTTTTGTCAGGAGCGACAAACTCTCTTAATTCACCATTGTACTTTTCGCGAATGGAACGAAATGGTAAATTTTCTGTAGCAGCGCCTATGCTGTCTCCCATCGCAGAACAAATCAGACTTCCAAATACCTTACGCTTAACTAAATTTTTATTCAACATATTCTTCTCCTTGTTTAACGAAAGCAGCTTTCTCATCTGCAGCCTTGCAAGCCACCTTCATGAAAACGTACCACAGGGCTGTTGTGACCACAATTTGAATGAGCTGTACCACACCTCCCATAATGGAATTCGTTGTAATTATTCCGGAAAGTATCATTGGACAGGTCCATGGAACGGATACGCCCGTACAATATCCACATAATCCTGTTGCCATAAAGAAAACCGCAATCAAGGTATCAATAACAGGGGTGAGTAGCATCGGGATTAAATAAATCGGGTTTAGCATTAATGGCATTCCGAATACCAGAGGCTCATAAATTGAGAATACTCCGGGAATAAGCGCAACTTTTCCTAATTCTCTAAGCTCTTTTCTCTTTCTGAAAAAGAAGAAAATACAAATTAATACAGGGTATGCGATGAAGGATCCGTTTAAACCGCCAAAGTAAAAGGCGAATTCTTCAGAAAGCAAATTCGGAATCGGCAAGCCTGCATTAAACGCTGCCAGATTCTCTAAAGACAATGCTTTAAATATCGGGGACAGCACGGAATTATACACTAAATTGTTTCCATGCAATCCAAAGAACCAGAATAGATTACATAGCAAACCTGAGAAAATAAAGGAAAACAGATTTCCTGCTAATGCTGTGATTGGTTTCTGTACAAAAGAATATACAAGAGCATTCAATGTTCCATAAGAGGTATTCGCCATACAAACAAATACCGCAAAGAATACCAAAACTGAAACACAGGAAGGAATCAGTGAATTGAAGGAATCTGTGACCATTTCCGGAACACTTTCCGGCATCCGGATAACCAGGTTTCTTCGAACTACTGTCCGATAGATAAGTGTTGAAAGAATAGATATAATCAAGCCTGAAAAGATAGAAGTCTGTCCGAAATCACCAACCAGATAATAAGTAGAGCCTTCCATACTGATCACCGGTGTAACGATTAGAAAACATATAAATGAAGTAACACCTGTAAAAGCCGGTTTTAAATCATATCTTTTTCCTAAACTGAATCCAACTCCAAATACAATGATCAGTGTAATCAAGTTAAAGCATACGTTTTGTAAAGGAGCCTGCAGGCTTTGTAAATTCATTACCGCCTCTGCTCCGATCAGACCTTCTAAAAACGGGATATTTACCAATGCCAGAAATATGGAGCCCAGCATTGTAAATGGTAATGAAATCAAAAACGCATCTTTGATTGCCTGCAGAATATTATTATTACTAATTTTATTTGCAATGGGCATTAAATACTTTTGTAAAGTATCGCTGATTTTATCAAACATATGGTTCTCCTTTCCTTATTCCGAAACTAACGACCTGGCTTGGGCTAATACTTTTTTACCATCTAGCATTCCATATGCAGCAGCGTCGATAACAGCGGCTTTCATGCCGTTTTTCTTGGCTACCTGTTCCACTTCCTGTAATTGATAGCGAATCTGCGGTCCAATTAAAATGACATCAAATTGTGAAGCCACATCCTGATACTCAGTTACAGGCTTTGCTTCGATCATCGTTTGCTCATCAGCGTATTTATACATATTTTTCACAAGTACACTGGTCGACATTCCCTGATTACATACCAGTAAAATTTTCATTCTCTGTTTCCTCCTCCTTCAATAAGACTCACTCTTTTGTTTAACGCTACAATCTCCTTTGCCATTTCAATCGTTAAAGCAGCACCACTTACATGATCCTGTGCATGTACCATCAGAATATCTGCATCGATACGTTCTCCGCCGGAATATTTTGCCAGTAAATCATATTGAGACTTATGCGCGATTGTAAGCTCTTCACCGGCTTCAAAAATTTTTTTCTCAGATAGATCAAAATCGTTTTTCTGAGCTGCTGTCATCGCCTCCATGGCTAATGATTTTGCATTTCCGGCATGCAATATTAACTGAAATGACATTTGTTCATTTTTCATATCCTACCTCCTTGGCTATATCTTATAAAAAATTCCAGAAAACACCTTACATATATGTTGCACGAAACGAAAAAATTTTCCTTCCAAACGAATTGCGCAACACGAAAAAAAATAGATGGATTTTACCAGAGAAAATCGGTATGATAAACATATACAGGATAATAAGACAAGCGAATACAGGCATAGTATTATATATGGGGATACGAAAAACGTCTTTCAAATGATGTTTATCATACGGTTTACAGTCCGGTAAGTATTCAAATACATTGAAAAGAGGTGACCAACATGAATCATCGCCAAATTTTAATACTAAAAAAATTAATGACCCTGAGCCATCCTTTAAACTCTAATCAAATTGCTTCCAGCTTTCATATATCGCTCAGAACTGCACAAATGGATCTGCGGGAAATTATAAGCTTTTGTGACGCAAACCAGATTGAATATTCATACGAAAAAAAATCAGGATATAAAATTTTACATAAATCTGATCTTTCCTTTGATAATTTAAACACGGACACCGACAGAATAAAAGATATTCTCAGGATTTTCTTTTTCACATGTGATTATATAAAAACGGAAATTCTGGCTGATAGATTATTTATATCCACAACGACTCTTTCAAAGCAGTTAAAAGAAGTTAAAGAGGTTTTAAGAAATTACAGTCTCAGTATTGTCAGCAAGCCTTATTACGGTTCCATCATTATCGGAAGTGAAATCAATATACGAAAGTGCATTCTTCATGAAAAACTGTTAGCGTTTCATGACAATCAGACTTATGAATGCGGTTTATCTTATTTCGATACGGAATGCTTTCATTTTGTTAGCTCGGTGGTCGCAAATATTCTCATTACGCACAAATTTAACATCACAGACAACGAATTTCAGAATTTTCTTTTAATTGTCTATCTCTCCACAATTCGATGCCGCGCCTCTTATTTCTTAGCTGAAGACGAATGTGATAAAGGAACAGCGGGGCATGCATATAGCGTATCAAGACATATAATCCAAAAAATATCTGAATACTATCATTTCAAACCACGGAATTCGGAAATTCAATTTTTAGCTTCATCGCTATATGGGAAAAACAGTTTATTTACAACGGATATCATACCGATAGAAATCGAGCAGTGTGTATCGGATATTCTGAAAATTATTGATGAAAAACTGGATGTTGATTTAACCTATAGTATCGAATTACGTATATCATTATCTTTGCATATGATTCCTTTATTAGAAAGAATAGAAAACAAAGCGCAGCTCATCGATACATCCTTTCTTAATATCCATAATAAATTTTCTTATTCTTTTGAGCTGGCGATTATTGCCGCAGAGTATATTTCAAATTTAAAAAAGGTTAAATTAACCGAAGCAGAGATAGCTTATCTTGCGATTCATTTCAATGTAATACTGGAAGATGGAAACAGGCATAATCAAAAAAACATATTATTTATATGTTCTTCCAGAAGAAGTGATTCCTTGTTGATAAAAAGTGGAATTTATAATCATTTCAAAGATAAAATACAGCAAATTGATGTAAAAAATTTATATGAAATAGACAGAGTTGATTTTAAGAAATATGATGTTATTTTTTCAACTATATTAAATGATGACAGGGTTCCTAAAAATGCTATCAAATTAAATCATTTCTTAACTGACTCGGATTATACGATAATTGAGTTTACATTGAAAAACGGGTCTGTTTTTAAAATGATTGAACCCTTATTTTCTAAATCACGCTTTATATCAAAACTCAGCCTACATAATAAAAATGAGGTAATCAAAGCTCTCTCCACTCTTTCCACTAATATTGTAAATGAAAATGAGCTTTATAAATCCGTTACTGCACGTGAAATCAACGGCTACACCTCCTATGGGAATTTAATAGCGATTCCCCATCCGGAAACCCTGCTGACAAAGAAATCATTCTGTTCCGTAGCTATATTGACGCAGCCGATTCCCTGGAGTGAAACCAATTACGCGCAGATCATAATTTTGTGTTGTGCTTCAAAGCAATCGAGCAAGGACCTGCAAATGCTGTTTAACTTCATCTCCTTATTATTCAATAATAAAAAGGAGGTTGAAAAAATTATAAATAACCCAACCTATGATAATTTTATAAACAGCCTGCAAAATCTACAGCACGCATTATAACTATGTGCCGCAGATTGTATGTTGCAGCGAGGCAGGGCAGGCAGCTTACTGAATGTTTCTCTGATTGCATGGAATCTCATACGGGTCATACTGATTATTGATGCTGCTAGGGATGTTTCTGTATCCGGCTTTCATTTCGTCTCTATAAGAGCTGACGGATAAAATGCTGCATAAGGGAAATATGCGCTTTCTACATTTGATATGTGGAGCGTTATTTAACCCTGGAGGAGAAAGGGATAATTCACCATAAGTTAAGAATAAGCAGTATAGCGTGGAATACTTTTAAAAATAATCGCATTAAAAAAAGGAAGTGTTCCTCTATACAGATAGAGTACTAGCTTCCTTTATTACAAACTGCGCAATGCGTCAACCAGCTCGGTTTTCTCTGTGGCTTTTGCATCCTTTTCCTTAATGACGCGTGCCGGGCATCCTGCGACCACACTGTTGGCAGGAACATCCTCGATGACCACAGCACCTGCCGCAACCACGGCATTTCTTCCAATGTGCACTCCCTCAATCACTACGGCATTCGCACCGATCAATACATCATCCTCCACAATGACAGGAGTTGCGCTTGCCGGTTCGATAACACCCGCAAGAACAGCACCGGCACCAATGTGACAGTGCTTTCCCACGGTCGCTCTGCCGCCCAGAACAGCCCCCATATCAATCATGGTACCTTCGCCGATGATGGCACCGATATTGATAATAGCCCCCATCATGATAACGGCATTGTCACCGATTTCCACCTGATCGCGTATGCATGCGCCCGGTTCAATTCGTGCATTGATATATTTTTTATCCAGCAGCGGCACAGCGGAATTGCGGCAGTCGTTTTCCACGACTATATCCTCAATGCTTTCCGCATTCTCCTTCAGGATTGGCTCAATGATCTTCCAGTCACCGAATATGACCCTGCTGTCGGTTCCGAATACCTTACAGTCCGGGAAGGCAACCGGCTTTTTTTCCTTCAGATACACCTTTACCGGTGTCTTTTTTTCTGCGTTTTGTATAAATGCGATAATTTCCTTTGCGTCCATGACTTCCTCCTTATGCGAATAGAATATCCTTCATGGTATACATACCCGGCTTCTGTGTAACGGCAAAGCGTGCAGCGCGCAATGCTCCGTTCACAAAAATTTTACGACTGTTGGCAGTGTGCTTGATTTCAAAGATTTCATCATCTCCGAAAAAGTAAACATCATGCTCCCCTGCAACCGTGCCGCCGCGCACGGCGTGTATACCGATTTCCTTCTGTCGTTTCCCTACAAAACCGTTCCTTCCGTGTACCTCCCGGTATGTATGCTCCCTGTTCATGGCAGCTACCAGCATTTTGGCGGTACCGCTTGGCGCGTCCTGCTTCTGGTTATGGTGCTTTTCCACAACCTCCATATCAAAGCTTTCCTCCAGCATCGGTGTAATCATTTGCAGAACCTCCTGAAAAACTGCGATTCCAAGAGAGAAATTTGCCTGAAATACAACCGGTGCCACACTGCTCAGCTCTTCCACCTGGCGCTTCTGAATATCATTATGCCCGGTGGTGCCGCAGATATAGGCACATGCATGCTCCAGTACAAACGGCTTGATCCAGGTCAGATTGTCCGGATGAGAAAAGTCAATGATGATATCCACATGCTCCTGTAGGGTGGATACATCCGGATGATTGGTACCGTCGGCAATCATAACGACCTTCATATCGTCACTCTGCTCAATGGTTTCCACAATCATTTTACCCATTTTCCCATAGCCTGCAACAAGTACATTTAACATAGACCGGCCTCTTTCATTTCATGTAACAGTGCCTTGCGGTGCGCTTCCTCCATTTCACATAACGGAAGACGGTATCCGCCGACATCCTTGCCCATCATGTTCAGGGCTTCCTTGACAGGAATCGGATTGACCTCGATAAACAGGGCGTGAATCAGATCAAGATAGTGTAACTGTGTCGCTAGCGCCGCCTCTGTGTTCCCGTTCAGGTAATTGTGCACCATTTCATGTACTTCCTTCGGCATGATATTTGCCCATACGGAAATGACGCCGCTGCCGCCAAGCGATAACAGGGGAATGACCATATCATCATTTCCACTAAACATAACAAAATCATCACTGAGATACCGTGCAATGCCTGCGGCATACGCGATGTTTCCGCTTGCTTCCTTGATACCGCAGATATTCGGGTGCTTGCTTAACACTCTGACTGCTTCCTCACTGATACTGCATCCGGTTCTGCCCGGCACATTATAGAGAATGATCGGTTTGTCCACAGCATTCGCCACAGCAGTAAAATGGGCAATCATTCCCTGTGCATTGGCCTTGTTGTAGTAGGGAGAAATCACAAGCAGTGCATCAGCCCCCATAGCGGCATATTTCTTACTCTTATCAACGGCAGTTTCTGTACAGTTGGAGCCGCTGCCGACAATAACAGGAATTCTTCCCTTGATTGTCTGCAGGGTGCATTCCACAACCGCATCATCCTCTTCATGCGTCATGGTGCTGGATTCCCCGGTTGTACCCAGAACCAGAATACCATCCGTTCCGTTCTCCACATGCCATTCCAGAATTTCCTTCAGCTTGTCAAAATTCACACTTCCATCCTCATGAAACGGAGTTACCAGAGCGACAATACTTCCTTTAACATTAAACATATGCAACTTCTCCTTTCAGGATCCTTTCGGCAGGACCAAACATGTGGACGTGCTGCTGATCATCGATATCAATATGCAGCTCTCCACGCTTTAATATAATTTTCAGATTTGCGGCACAGCCCTTTTTCTCATGGGCGATGCGTGCTGCGGCACAGGCACCGGTTCCACATGCCAGCGTCATACCGACACCACGCTCATATGTCACCATCTGCAGGGTATGCGCATCAACGATTTGCACAAAGTTGACATTTGTCTGTTCTCTGTACAGGGGATGGTGACAGATTGCATGCCCGATCTCGTTATAATCAAAGGCAAAGGCATCGGATACAAACACAACGGTATGCACGGTGGACATAAAGAAGCTGTAGACCGTTACGCTTTTATCACCGACAGGCAGCTCATATCCCATGACAGGCTCCTTCAGCGCATCCACCTGAATGCTTTTGGGATCGTCATCCCAGGTCCCCATATCAATACGGACCTGAAACGGATCTAGAGACACCCGTGTCACATGCTTGACTCCCGCCAGTGTTTCCACATCATATTCCTCTGCGGTTTCAATACCCTCATCATAACAGTATTTCGCAAAGCAGCGAATTCCGTTTCCGCACATCGGCGCGCGGGAGCCATCCGCATTGTAGAATACCATCTCCAGCGGCTTCTGCTTCACCAGAATACAGCCGTCTGCACCGATTCCCGTATGCCGGTCACAGACATGTTTGACGAAGTCTTCATTATTCTTATGTTTTAACAGCTCCCAGTCGGTAATGATAAAATCATTTCCACAGCCGTGATATTTGGTTACCGGAATCATAGGTCAAAGGCCTTTCCAAGCACTTCAACCGCCTTCAGCTTATCCTTTTCCTCAATCGTCAGGGAGATGGAAATCTCACTGGAGGTGATCTGGTAATAGCGGATATTGTGATCGCTGAGTGTCGTCAGAACCTTTGCGGCAATACCGCTGTGTGTGGAGATACCAACACCGACGATCGACAGCTTCACAAACCCGAGCAGGCGGGAGATCGGGTAGCGGGAATGCAGCTTATCAATATTTTTCAGTATCACATCCGACTGCTGTTTATTACAGTAAAAGGCAAAATTGACCTTGCCGTCATGGGTTAGCTGCTGGGATATGGTATCCAGATTGATATCCAGCTGTGATATCATCGCAAACAGCGAGTTCAGAAATTTTCCGTCATTGGGCAGATCGTTTACCCTCATAATTGCATAATCTTCCTTGATGCTGATTCCTGTAATCGGCATATCTTCGAGATGCTTCGTTTTTTCCATAATATACGTTCCTTTGTCTAAATTCTCTTCCAGTGCCCTTCCAAGATACAGACGGACACCGTACTTGCTGGCAAGCTCGACGCTTCTTGTTTCCAGTACCCCGGCACCGAGACACGCCATCTGCATCATTTCATTATATGTGATTTCGTGCAAACGTTTCGCATGCGGATACATTCTGGGGTCAATGGTATACACGCCGTTGACATCGGTAAAGATATGGCACTCCCAGCCCAGCTTGGCCGCAAGTGCAACGGCGGTGGTATCGCTTCCTCCTCGCCCCAGTGTCGTGATGTCACCGACCTCGTTCGCTCCCTGAAAGCCCGCAACCACGACAACCTTGTCATCCTCCAGATGCTGCTTCAGCCGCGTAATGTCAATATCCATGATGCGGGCATGAGAATGGTGATCGCTTGTTATGAAACCGCACTGGTATCCGGTCAGGGATACCGCCGGTACGCCCAGCGCATCAATGGCCATTGCAAGCAGGGTGATGGTTCTCTGCTCACCGGTGGAAAGCAGGGAATCCAGCTCCCGCTCATTGACATGCTCACCGATTTCCTTTGCCATGGCAATCAGCTTGTTGGTTGTCTTTCCCATGGCACTTGCCACAATGACCACCTGATCCCCCTGTGCCTTCAGCTTCGCCGCATGTGCTGCGACTGCTTTGATCTGTGCAATCGTACCGACGCTTGTTCCTCCATACTTCTCTACAACATTCATACCTTGATTTCCTCATCACATTCCAGCTTGCACATATCCTCATATGTTTCACGTTTTACCACAAAGCGTACCTTACCATCCTTTACAAACACAACAGCAGGTCTGCCCAGACGGTTGTAATTGCTTGCCATACTGTAACCGTAGGCACCGGTTGTATACAAGATTAACAGATCGTTTGTCTGTGCGCGCGGCAGCCGGACGTTTTCCACCAGAATATCTCCGGACTCACAGCATTTTCCGGCAACGGTCACCGTTTCACTTTTTTCCTCGTCCATACGGTTCGCAATATCACACGCATAGGCTGCCTGATACAATGCCGGACGGATATTGTCCGACATACCGCCATCCACAAAAATATACTTTTTGTTTTCCGTTTGCTTCTGATACCCGATGCGGTACAAGGTGGAGCCTGCCTCCGCAACAATGCTTCGTCCCGGTTCAATCATCAGCTTTTCCAACGGCAGCTGATAACGGTCACGCTCCCATTTGCAGGTATCCAGAATTGTCTGGCACACCTCCTGAAGCGGAATCGGGTGATCCTCACACGTATAGTAAGCCGCAAAGCCGCCTCCCAGATTTAATGCTTTCGTGGTGATGCCGTATGCCTTTTGCATATCGTCCACGAATTTCATCAGTGTCTGAATTTCCGCCACATAGGCATCCTTATCAAAAATCTGAGATCCGATATGGGAGTGGAAGCCTTCAAAGGAAATATTGGGTATACTTGTCAGTGTCTGAATCATATCGCGGATATCCTCCATACGACTGATGGAGATACCGAACTTGCTGTCCAGATGTGCCGTTACAATATATTTATGGGTATGTGCCTCAACGCCCGGATTCACGCGAATCAGTGTACGAACGGTGGTGCCGACACGCTGTGCCGCTTTTACCAGCAGCTCGCATTCCATGGCATTATCGACAACGATGCACCCGACGCCAGCTTCCAGTGCCATAATCAGCTCATTCCATGTTTTATTGTTGCCGTGAAAGTAAATCTTTTCCATTGGGAAGCCGGACTGCATGGCGGTATATAACTCACCGCCGCTGACAACATCCAGACACAGACCGTGGATTTCCGCCATCTGAACGATTGCCTTACAGGAGAACGCCTTGGATGCATACAGAACCTCGGTTTCAAAATTCTCACTTTGAAACAGCTCGTGAAACTGGCTCATTTTCTGTGTGATTTTGTTCTCATCATACACATATAGCGGAGTACCGCAGGCATTCGCCAGCTGTTCTACGGAAACTCCGGATATTTCCAACACTTTTTTACTCATTTCCATCACCTCATTAAAAAATGCCAGCAGGGGACGCGTACCCTTACTGACATTGTAGTTCACCTTATGACAATAATGATAGCACATCTACTGATGGTAGACAGTCTTATGGATTTTCTCCATAAGCCCACCACAACCCTATGCCTAAGGCTGCAGTTCGGCGGAATTGCTGAAACCAGCTGTCAGGTGTCTGCCGACTCCAGCTGATGTAGTCGCTCCCGCGCCTCTATCTATTTTTCTGTATCATATCACTATTCAAGGTAAATTACAACCGTTTTATGAAAATTAAATGTATAAATTTCATAAAATGAAAATATTTACATGAGGGATGGTTTCCTATATAATAAACATAACATAGAGCAGGGAGGATGAAGGATATGCTAGAGAGAATACAGAAATATCGCAGGGACCTGCATCAGATACCGGAGCTGGAGCTGGATCTGCCGAAAACACAACGCTATCTGCAAGAGGCGCTCAGGGATCTTCCCTGTACGTTAAGCTCACCGATTCCAAGCAGTGTTGTGGCTTTTTTTGACGCAGGAAAAAAGGAAAGCATCGCCTTTCGCAGTGATATGGATGCATTACCGGTAACAGAAGCTACCGGCAGAGCGTTTGCTTCCAGACACACAGGGTGCATGCACGCCTGCGGACATGACGGTCACATGGCAATGCTGCTGGAGTTCGCACACCAGCTGTCTGCGTATTATAAAGAGCTTCCACACAACGTGGTATTGATTTTTCAGCCGGGAGAGGAAACACCGGGCGGAGCGGAGCCGATGTGCAAAAGCGGTATCTTTGAACAGTATCATATCAAACGGATTTTCGGTTTTCATGTATGGCCAATGCTGGACAAGGGTGTGATTGCCACACGCAGAAACGAATTTATGGCACGCTCCAGTGAGGTGAATATCGATATTACCGGAAAAAGCGCACATGCGGCAAAGTATCAGGAAGGCATTGATGCGATGGAGATTGCAGCGCGCTATCTGCTGGATTTATATACGATGGAACAGGAGGAGCTGTCAGCGGAAACCTATCGTTTACTGCGCTTTGGTTTACTGAAGAGCGGTACGGTTCGCAATGTTGTTTCGAATGCTGCCCGTATGGAAGGAACCCTTCGTGCCTTTCAGGATGAAACCTATCAGTATATGAAAAAGCGTATGCTGGAGCTGGCAAAGCCGTATGAGGAACAGGGGGCAGTGTTCTCCTTTGATATCAATACCGGTTATCCCGCAGTCATGAATGACGCTGCCCTTGTGGATCAGGTGCTGAAGCTGGATCCCAATATCGTGCTGCTGGAGAAGCCCGAAATGATTTCCGAGGATTTTGCCCATTATCAGCGAAGGGTGCCGGGCGTGTTCTTCTTTCTTGGAACAGGTACCGGAATTGCCCTGCATGCCCACAATTTTGACTTCGATGAAGAGGTACTGGAAGCAGGGGTTAAAGAATACTGTAAGCTGAGCAGGATGGAATAAAGCGGATACAGCTATCAGGTATTCCTACAGCATAGAAGGAAAGAGGTATTGTAGCTGTGATTGAAAACTGTTAACGATTTTCTTTCATCTGCAAACAGAGGAAGCAGCTGTAAAGGTGATAAAGAGCGCTGTGTCAGTTAAAATCTACGTATTTCAGAGAATGGCTTTATCCTCATAATACGTCAGATATCCTTTATTTCAGATATATAGAGTGAACATCGGATACGTAAAAAGGAAGCTCCGCATCTATAAACAATAGAATGAGGAACTTCTTTTCTTTATGAAGCTATAAAACAAGGAAAACTGATTTTCCGTTATTCAGCGGATGGCTATCGAACGCTCCAGATTAAATGCTCGACTTTTTTACTGTTTACAACCTCATAATCGCTTTTATGACCCTGCGGTCCATAGCTGTAAGTAACACGCTCGCCACATGTTGTTTCATCCCGCAGCCAGTCTTTGCAGGAGGAGTGAATCTGTTTTACTCCTGTATAGGCTATGAGTTCCTTTGCATTCATGGCATCTATACCGCATCCGGCGAGTATTTCGATTCGATCGCCATAACGCTCCTGTAATTGCCGTATGATTTCCTTTCCCTCAAATGCCGTGGGGTAAGTACCGCTCGTAAGCACGCGGTCTACTCCCATATTGATCAGGGTTTCTATTGCTTTGAATGGATCTTTCACACAGTCGAAAGCGCGATGGAATACCACTTGCTTATGGTTCACTTTTGCCAGTGCAGTAATATGCCCACTCTGCTCTGTATCAATATTCCCGTATGCGTCCAGGCAGCCGAATACGATTCCATCGGCACCGTTCTTGATCATATCTCTTGTTTCCTCTACCATAACGTCATAATCCTGTGAAAGATAATGAAATCCAGCACCGCGGGGACGTATCATTGTCATGACGCTTAGCTTCGTATGTTCCTTTATTAAGCGCAGTGTTGCCACACTCGGTGTTAAGCCGCCCATATGCAATGCACTGTTTAATTCAATGCGCTTTGCACCTCCGGCTTCTGCCTGTCGGGCATCATAGTAACTACCGCAGCAGATTTCAATTTGAGTATTCATATAGGTATCCTCCTGTAGCTGATTTTGACTCTAAGGCATGCCGCCTTATTTTGCCAGCTTATACAAGCTTAATGCATATATTTTTGCATTCATGATAATATCCTTGATATCCATCCATTCATCCGGCTGGTGTCCGATTCCCTTTTGACCCGGGAAGCTTGGTCCGAATGGGACGATATTCGGCATCGCCTTTGCATAGGTTCCGCCTGTTGTTGTTACCGGTGTTCCATCCAGACCGCTTACCTGCTCATATGCACTTTGTAACGCTCTGACCATGAAACAGTCCTTTTCAAATCGGACAGGATCATAATTGTGAAGCAGCTGCAGTGTACAGCAGGAATCAAGCTTGGTACGTATTTGTTTCTGTATGTCTTGAATGCTGCAGCAGGCAGGATAACTGAGAGTAAATTGAAATACGACATCCTCCTGCTCTGTACGCAGCGCATACCCGCGCATTTGCATTTCTCCATATTCATCATCGTGATAATCAATGCCTAAACGATTACCGCTTGCTGCACTTTCCAGAAAATACGTGGTAACGAATGAAAAGAATTGCCGCAGATGCGCTTGATCAGCACGAATCTGCAGATTTGCACGACCTCTTTCTCCATATACAACAGGGTATTTACAATCCGGTGTCCATCCCATAACAGGCGGTTTTTCTTTTGAAAGATAATATGTCAAATCCTCAAAACCACTTTCTTCATCCGTACCAAACATGATGCGTACCTGTCTGGACAATGGTATATGCAATCGTTTCAAGGCATAGAGAGCATATAAACAACTCAAGACAGGTCCCTTATTATCAAGGATACCGCGGGAAAAGATACGCCCGTTTTCATCCGTGTAACCGCTGAAGGGAGGATGTGTCCAGCCTTCGCCTGTTTCAACGACATCCAAATGTCCCATGACACCGATATAGTCCTCACTTTCTCCATATTTGGCATATCCTACGTAATTATCCACATTTACAGTTTCGAAGCCGAGTTCTTCTGCTAGTTCCAGGGCTTTATCAAGTGCTTTTTTTACGCCTTTTCCAAAGGGAGCGTTCTTTTGCGGCTCACTCTTGACGCTATCTATTCGTACGACCTCTAAAATTCCCTGTATCATTTCCTCTGAGATTTTGTCAATCTCCGCCAGTATTTTATCTTCCATGCTATTTCTCAATCAATGGTGCCATGCGGGTACTCATATAATTCTCCAGCCATTCACTGCTGGCTTCTTCATGTACGCATTTTCCGTGTTCTCTTTTTGTCACATATACAATCGGCTTTTGTGTCTGCGTTGCGACCGCAAATGAAAATCCCTCGATGTTTGTGGCAACGCCCCATTCTCCTTTGCTGTTCATAGCGACGAGCGATATATCGCCCGCCTTGCCACGCCGTTTTGTAAGCTCCTGGTCGAGCTGTGAAACAGCGATATCACAAGCCTCCTGCGGGTGCTTTCCCTCCTTCATCAATCGAACGATTTCATAAGAGATACACCCCTTCATTAAATCCTCACCGAGTCCTGTAGCACTGGCACCGCCGGTCCTACTGTCCACATAAAAGCCGGATCCTGAAATCGGGGAATCGCCGACTCTGCCTTTTTTCTTCATAAATAAGCCGGAGGTTGAGGTGGCTGCCGTCATATCGCCGTGACTGTCAAGACAGACCATACCTACCGTGTCATGTCCGCTGTATGGCTTGATTTCCAACTCCTGCACATCCTTAACACGATTTTTATAATGAATCTTCGCACGGTCGCTCAACATATTTTTACGTTCAAAGCCCTCTTTGTGCGCAAATTTTTCCGCACCCTCACCGACCAGCAGATTGTTTACGTTTTCCTTGCTTAACCGGCGGGCAATACTGATAGGATTCGCAAAATCCTTAATCGCGGCAACTGCTCCGATATCAAAGGTTGTTCCATCCATATAGGCCGCATCCAGTTCCACTTCCATTTCCTCATTCGGCAGACCGCCGTAGCCCACCGATTTATAGTATGGAAAATCCTCTACCTCTTTAATTGCCGTCTCGATAGCATCACCGCTGATACCATCATTTTCCAATATTCGGGCAGCTTTTTCGATTCCTTCCGCTGCCATTCTCCAGGTTGCTATAATACCCCACATATTCATTCTCTCCTTTCGCATTCATCAGCTATCATATTCTCCTTCATTATAATACCATTTCAGCATATCGTTTCTAAGATCATTTCCTAAAGCCTAGGAAGTATGTGTATACACCAAAAGGGATATCAGGCAAGGGACGGTTCAAAAAAACAGTAGGTGCAGTATATGAATCTGCTTGCATTTTGTGTGTAAGCAGAGATATTTCTGTACGATGCTTTCGGAAATCTCATGAATCTGAGAGGATTTCTTGTTGAAAGCTGATCATATCCGCATAGCCTTGGTGAATTACGCATACCGTTCCTTGTAATTGCCCAGCAGCTTCATCCTCCGTACTACACAGAGTGGGAACGAAGGACGGATGAGTTTTTTATTCGATAAAGCCAAAAATATGCTCCGGATGCTTTTCCATTTCATCAAGAATCATCATATCATCATTTGCAATATGACCAACGAGATTACGCTCACTGTCATTTTCTATATCTGTTAACAGAATTTCAATTTCACCGCGATAATGCTTTAGATTGTCATTTACAACTACGACATCTCCGCGATGGAACATTCTCTGTTCACTCATCCGTTCCGGTATTGCTTCTTCTTTGAAAAAGAAACGCGGAAGAGAGCTGCGGATATAGTAGTCGCTGGCATCCTGCCGCCCGGTATGCGGATAGTCAAACAGTGCTTTCTTTTCCGCCGCACAGATATCCTTTTCCAGTTCAATGCTGATTGTCGTTTTTGATAGATCAACAGCGGCCATCGCTTTTAACTCCGCTTCACTGGCATATGCATTTCCAATCAATATATCATCAATCAGCTCACAGGCCAGCATACGGCGCAGCTGCACATCAATCGGCTTAGTACGGTGAATCTCTGCGGTTGGAAGTCCGGCAGATACCGGCCATGGACCAAAGGTATTCGGTTCACGGCTGGTCACGAAGGCTGCTGTATGAAGTCCCAGCCCCTTCCATTTCTCATTCAAATTCATAAACAGCTTCCAGCCGATTCCACTGTAGCGTTCCGGATAAAAATTATGGCAGATAGTAACATTATGCGGGTCCGCGCCGTGCTTCAGCAGATAGTCGATTGTGGAATCCATACTTCCGTTAAATTCAATTTTAATGCCGTATTCGTTATGGGTGATTGCCCGATCAAGAAAATCATCAAAGTGACCGTCCAGACGAATGATATCCACATGCATGTCATGAAATACCTTTAAATCCAAAGGTGTGGCTCCCAGGTGTTTGAAAACATCCGGATTGGTATCGACGGCTACTTCATAGCCGAGTGCATGAGCGCGATTCATGAAATCAGTAAACTCCGTAATTATTTCTTCCTTTGCTTTTTGTACCGATAACAAGCATGTAAAAATTCTTGTAAATCCATATCCGGCAGCTGTTTCCATATATGCCTGATCTTTTTCAGGTGTTGAATGCTCCGGATATACGCTGATACCTAATTTGTGCATAAAATGCCCTCCTTATAATACTTTTATTATAATGCAAACAGCATAGGTTATCGCGTATACGGTTTCCTAATGCTAGGAATAAAATAAGTGGCGATTCCTTCAGCACCTCAGTCTCAAAAAGAAAACGGGCGCAATATCCGTCAAGCAATTTGAGTATAAAACACTCTCCTCTTTATAATACTTCCGGATAATACTTCCGGTATAACGCAAGCTGCTAGACTACCGCATATACGGTTTTCTAAAAACGAGCATTAGAAAAAGAAAAACTGTTTCCATCTTTTCGTTCTTACATATCCAACTGGCAAAGCGATATCGCAAATAAAAAGGCACAAAATTACATTGTAATCTTGTGCCGAATAGCTATAAACAGAAACATCTGAAAGTGAGTTAGAGCCCAGCTTTTGGGGTTATCTTATTTCTTAAATGATTTAATCAGTTTGATTGCTGTTTTTAGAACTCTTTCTCCGTTCATCATACCATAATCGGAAGCATCAATCACCGCTACCGGAGCCGTTTCTTTGAATCGTCTGTTTGTTTCTTCGTACAGATATTTTACCTGAGGTCCAAGCAAAATACAATCAGGGTGCAGCTGTTCGACAATGTCACCGATTTTAGAATGAGAATATGCCTTTACTTCTAAGGGAAGGCCGTGAGCATCTGCCACATTCTGCATCTCCTGAGCCAGCATACTCGTAGACATACCTGCACTGCAAAATAGATAAATTTTCTTCATATCGTTCTCCTTTCTGCTCTATTTAATCTTGCTTTCAAGCGCTATGATTCTTTCATAATTCTGAATCATTTCGTCAGCAATGATTTTAAAGCTTTCCGCACTCATCAGCTGATCTTCCGCATGGATCAGAAGCAAACCGGTTTCTACTTTTTCGCCGCCTGCTTCCTGCTGAATCATTTTCGCATGAGCTTCATGTCCCTGAAGGAAACTTTTATCTCCCTCTTCAATCATTTCTCTGGCCCTTTCAAAATTCGCTTTTTTAGCCTCCTGTATTGCTTCTATATAGCTGGAGCGAGCCATTCCTACAGCAGAGATAATTTGAAAGCATTGCTTTTCCAAACCTTCCATTACTCATACCCTCCTCTTAAGTGATCTTGATCACGCACTTTTATTATACTAGCCATTGAAAAAAATACTTTTAACACAGTTTCCTAATCATTAGGAAATTGATTATGAAGGAGTGATAGTACTTCCTAGGATGTTAGGAAAACGTTCTACCGTCTCTTTGCATTTCAGTGCCTTATAATGAGTACAGGAAAGAAGGTTTTAAAAATGAACAGATATGAATGGTCGCTGGATGCTTTATATAAAGGCTACGATGACCCCGCTTTTCAAAATGATTTGAAACAGTATCATGATTTACACGACGAGCTTTCTGCACTGACGGAAGAAATGAACACACTGGAGGAATGCTGTGCGGTGAAGGAAGTCCTTCGGCTTTTGGAAAAGGAATATGATTTATCCGGCCGTCTGCACATGTACACGATTTTACGCCAATCCGTGGATACCAATGATAAACAGACTCTGCGATATTTGAATATCATCAATTCGAGAATATCCTCTTATTCCGTCTATCGTTCGCAGTTAAAGGATTATCTGGCACATATAAAGCATATGGACTCCTGCATACAGCAGGACGAAATGCTGAAGGAGTATTCCTTTCTGCTGTATACATTAAAAGATAAGGCCTCTCATTCTCTTTGCAAAGAGGAAGAAGCGATGCTGGCGAAGCTTTCGCAGACAAGTACAGCAGCATTTAGTGATATGTATTATCATTTGACGGCAAATGTCTCCGTGGAGTGTCTGGGGCAAACGATGACTCTGACACAAGTGAAAAATTTATGTCATTCAACTAGCAGAGACGTGCGAAAGGAAGCCTTTCTGTGTGAAATGAAGGCCTATGAATCCATCAAAGAGCCGCTTGCCTTTTCCATCAATAACATCAAGCGTCAACAGCTGATGGAAGCACGTATGCGGGGGTATGAGGATCCCCTGGATAAAATGCTGCAGGATTCCTTCATGAAGAAAGAAACATTGAACACGATGTATGCCGCTGTTGATAAGTATCTGCCTAGGTTTCATGAGTATCTGCGTACAAAAGCAAAGCTGTTGGGATATGATAACGGACTTCCGTGGTATGAAATTTACGCGTCCCTCGGTACGTGCGATATGTCCTTTACAATCGAAGACTGTGAAGCGTATATACAACAGCATTTCAGAAATTTCTCCACTGATTTATATGATATGACAAAGCAGGCAATAGATGAGCATTGGATTGATTATCCAAGCCATACGGGAAAACAGAGCGGGGCATTCTGTGAAAATCTGGCATGGATCAAACAGAGCAGAATCATTACCAATTATGGAAATACCCTGAGTGACGTTATCACGGTGGCACATGAGCTAGGGCATGCCTATCATGGAATGCTGGTTGAAAATGAGCGGCCTCTAAATAGAGAATATTGTATGCCGCTGGCAGAAACGGCATCTACATTCAATGAGAATATCATGTATCGTGCTTTAATCAATGATGCAGACCGTGAAAATAAATTGTTCTTAATTGATACGCAGCTGTCTGCGCTCTGTCAGAATATCTGTGATATCACAACCCGCTACACATTTGAAAAATCCGTATTTGAACAGTGTGAGGAAAGGTTTATGTTTGCTTCCGACTTGATGCAGCTGATGCTGGAGGCGGAAAAGAAATGTTTTAAGGACGGGTTGGACCCGAATTGGCTCCATCCGTATCGCTGGATTACAAAAGTACACTATTATATCCCAGATATTGCTTTTTATAATTTTCCATATACCTTCGGCGCCTTATTTTCAAGAGGCCTGTATGCGATGTATGAAAAAGAAGGGGAGGCGTTCCTTCCGAAATATCGCGCCTTGCTGAAGGCATCAACTACGCATACGGTAGAAGAAACAGCGGCCATTGCCGGTATAGATTTGGAGGATGCCGCTTTCTGGGAAGCCTCACTTGAATCCATCACAAGGCAAATGGATGAATTTCTGATATTAGCGAAAGAGACAGCACAGAATCAGGGCTAACCGCATGATTGTATCAGTCTGTCAGCTGCCAGCAGTCAGATAGAAACGGCGTCCAAACAGAAGCTGTTGTATACTGCCGCAAGGGAGGTATTGGGATAACCGTTTTTCTGACAGCAGAGGCTGCAGGACGAAGGCGTCCGGATGTCTGCTTTTCCAATAAAAATCGTTTTATGAGTTTATGTAGAGATTGATAAGTAGAAAAACCAAATGCCTGCTCTTTCAACACATTTTATGAATTTATATAAAGATAAAAGTAAAGGAGAAACGTTTTATGAAAGTATTATTTGCTTATTTCAGCTCAGAATCGAATGAGCATTCACGCAGTTTGATGACCTTTGATAAATTTGTTTTTAAGTTTGGTGAAGAGGCCGTTCAGCATGTTTCCTGCCGTAAGGTTTTTGAGGATGCCGGTATAGAACTGATTCCGGCAATCATTGCCCGCGGGCACCCGCATGGCCCTGTCACATATGATGCTTTTGAATTTATCCGTTCGCGTATGATGGCAGAGGTGAAATCACATGTCCATGAAATTGATGGAATCTTTCTGTTTTTACATGGCGCCAGTAAAGTGATCGGCTTGGCAGGAGGCTCGGCTGAGCACGCATTCCTGAAAGAAATACGTGAAATAACCGGGCCGTATATGCCGATTGCCCTTGTAATGGACCCCCATGGAAATCTGTCCGAAGAGCTTGTAAGCAAGGTGAATATCCTGCGCTGCTACCGTCATTCTCCGCATACGGATGCAGAGGAGACATTTCAGTTTGTCGCAGAAAAATTTGTTGAGCTGTTAAAGAACAGAAGGAACATAAGACCGGTATACCGAAAGGTTCCTATCATAATCGGCGGGGAAAAGAGTGTATCACTCGATGAGCCGATGGTATCCATCAACCGGCTGTGTGATGAAGCAGAAAAGGATGAACGCATTATGAGTGCTTCTTTTCATATCGGCTATCTGCGCCATGATGGTGACAAGCTGGGATGCTCTGTTGTCGTTGTACCGCAGAGCGGTAAGTATCGAGCCTATGCCGAGGAAGTGGCAGATCATATTCGTGCGTTTGCATATTCACGACGTCATGAATTTCATTATCACGGCAATACCGGTGAACCGCAGGAGGTTTTAAAAAAAGCAGTTGCTCATACTGGAGGAACCGTATTTATTACAGATTCAGGAGATAATGTAGGCTCCGGAGGGGATGGCTTTAATACCTATATGCTACGACAGATTCTCGCATTGCATGATACCAACCATAAACAGTATCTGGTAAGCGGAATTGTTGATCACAACGCTTTTAAAAAACTGTATCCCCGACATGTAGGCGAGCATGTCAGTCTGTGCATTGGCATGAATTATGATGAATTATGTAAAAGCGTACCGATTGAAGGAACTATAATCGCGAAAGGTATACCTGATGAAGGGTACGAGCATAAAAAAGATATGGGGACTGCGATAACGGTCCGATTAGATCATGCACCGGTAAGCGTTGTTATTCTGAATGATGCGATTCAGTTTTATGAGCCGGAGCAGTATACCCGCTGTGGAATCGTGTTAAAGGAATATGATGTCGTTGTGGTAAAACAGGGATATATCTCTGCCGAGTTTGCCGCATATGGCGACTTGTGTATGATGGCGCTTACTCAGGGGCCGACATATCAGAGAAGTGAATTATTAAAATTCAAGCAGATTTATCGCCCGATGTGGCCTTATGATGATTACGACTTAGAGGATATGCTGTAACAGGGCATAACGGGGCTTATTCTGGGGGAATCTAAGGAGTGGAGGCGAGCATGGAAGAGAGAAGTAATAGGGTATATCGAGGCATATTTTGCGTGAACCCTTCAGATGGTAAAAAGCAATACCCACATAAATCTGCTACAGATTAAAGAGTTCTCTGGGCTATTCCACGATTGATTCTTCCTCATATTTGACTATTTGATTATAGATAATAAAAGCACAAGATCATGCGCAATAATGAAGCTGATCCTGTGTTTTTTGTTATGAACTATTTGCGTTACTCTTTTTCGGATAAGAACGCCACAATAAGAGTATGCTTTTTTTTCTATTCTGCATAACAGACGAAAAGAACATTGAGCATTATTTTTTACATGTGTTAAGGATGAACGGACAGGGCTGGATATCCTATTCCACATTAAAATTTAAATCCTTTTTTTGTTTCTTATTGTCTGACTTAAAGTACATTGCACAATTACTTCAAATAATTTTCAGGATGAACGGATATTACGTAATCTGCCTGTCATGCTTAAGGATTTATGGATTTCAATGTTATAAGGCTCACAGCGCATAGGATAAACGCAGCCATAGGAAGAGGTAGGTATGGTTCGCAGTTTCATGAAAAAAGGTGTCTTTCGACACCTTTACTGTATTGCGGTTCTCATTGCACTTACTTTATCCCAGGATAAACGGCGGCAAAATTCTGCAATCGCCTCTACCGTCTGCACATAATCTCTGCGGTGTATGATCAGGTGATGGGAATGCATATAGCGTGTTGGAATACTCAATGTCATGGTTATGATACCATCATATGCTTTGTGAATATTGTCGGCATCGGTTCCTCCGGCAGTCATCATATCGTAGTTGATGCTGAGTCCTAAATCCCTGCAAATTTCTTCCATTTCCCGTAACAATGCCTTATGGGCAATAATACCGGCATCCATTATAGACAGCACCACACCGTTGCCAAGCTTGACATCTCCCTTATCCATCGGTGTGTCCAATGCTGTTGTGACATCCAGTGCAATCGCTACATCCGGATGCAGAAGGTTCGCTGCTGTACGGGCCCCCCGTAATCCGACTTCCTCCTGCACAGTTCCCACGGCATAGACGTTTGCCTCATGCGCGTCCTTCTGTATGCGGTATAACACATCGACAGCAAGAGCTGCACATAAACGATCATCCCATGCTTTCCCCATCAGATAATTAGGATTGTTCATAACTTCAAACTTTGTATCCGGGGTGATCATATCTCCTATTTGAATTCCTAATTCCAATATCTCCTCACGGTTATCCACTCCCATGTCAAGAAATAAATCAAGGGGCTTTATAACCTTTTCTTTTACCTCAGGGGGCAGTCCGTGCGGAGCGCAGGAACCGACAACGCCGTGATATCGTCGGCCTTCCTTTGTGGTTACATATAATGTCTGAGATGGTAGAACATGTCCCCACCAGCCGCCTACGGGCAGCATGCGGATATAACCTTGTTCATCAATTTCACGCACCATGAAGCCAACCTCATCCATATGTCCGCAGATCATCACCTTTGGACCATCAGCACTTCCTTTCTGCAGACCTGCTATGGAGCCAAGGTTATCGTATGTGATTTCGTCGCAGACAGGGGTTAACCACTTTTTCATGATACGGCTAACTTCCTTTTCGCATCCTGAAATTCCATGAGCTTCACTCAGCTCTCTGATCATTTCCAGATTTATTCTTCCATATGCCTCTTTCATATGCACACCTTAGCGATTCTCCGCTTTATAAGCGTTAATTTTGTTTTCATCAAGCGATGTGATGATGGCAAGCAGCGCACTCTTCGCACAATCGTAATCACGTATATCAATCATGCTGTTTCCCGTATGGACATTGCGTGCGCAGATGCAGGCGCTTAAGGTTGGACAGCCTGAAAATAATTTGTGTATCCAGGCTGCGTCTGTCTGTGCCATATTATAGTAATACTGATAGGGCAGCTGCTGATCCTTACAGGTCTGTACAAGGGTATCCAGCAATAGGCGATTCGGCATCATGCCTTTATCATAATAACGAATCAGGATTCCTTTTCCAAGCAGACCGACTGCCTGCTCGTCTTTGGTGATGTCGTTTGCTGGACTGCAGTCCAATACGATTCCCATATCCGGATGAATCAGTCCTGTCGCTGTCGTTCCACCCCGTATACCTACTTCTTCCTGTACGGTTGCTCCGATATACAAATCCACATCAAGCTTTGTTTCCTTCAGTGCCTGCAGCAGCTCGATAGCCATAATACAGCCATAGCGATTATCCCATGCCTTGGAAAGGATGCGATGACCGTCACCAAGCATGGCAAAACCGCCGTCAAGAACGGCGCTGTCTCCAACCTTAACGCCCCAATCAGCAGCCATTTCGGCATTTTCCGCACCAAAATCTATCCGCATATGCTTTGTGTCGCAGGCTGCTATTTCATCCTTATCACATACAATGGTACCGATGTACTCTCTACCGCTGGCTGTCTTTAAACGCACCCGCTGTGCATGCAGACTTTGTGCATCCATCCCGCCGATACATATAAATTCGGCAAGGCCGTTCTTCTTAATACTTGTAATCATAAAGCCTACCTCATCCATATGACCGCAGATCATCACTCTTAATGCATTCGGTTTTCCGCTTTTCTTTACGGCGAAGATAGAACCCAGATTATCGTATATAATTTCATCAGCATAGGGCTCCATATGCGTTTTCATAATTTTTGAGATATTCCTTTCATCTCCGGAGATACCAACAGCCTGTGTTAACTCCTCCATTAAAGCAATCGTTTCATTCGTCAACATAAATACACCTCTTTCTCTTTCTAAATTCATTATAAGCCTTTTAAAAATAATGTATTTGAAGAATGCTTCCTATGTATTAGGAAAAAAGAAAAGCAGCAAAACAGCTGCTTTCCATGTAATCAATAAGGCCTTTTAATGATATGCGTGTTCCCTGATCATCTCACTGACATCTTCTTTTTTCGCAAGCTTCAGGGCAAACTCACACATCATTGCCAGACTCTGCGGCAATCCCGTACCACCCTTTTTCGGCATTTTAAGAATGGTCACATGATCTTTGAATTCATCAACAGCTGCACCGCATTCCTCAGACATAATAGCAAACGCCGGTATGTTTGTCAGCTCATTGATTGTCTGAGCTGTTTTTGCGGCCATTTTTCCATAGTTTCCGTAATTAAAGCACGGACCGCAGATAACCACGTCCGGATTCAGCTTCTTGCTCATCGCAGCAAATCTTTTTCCGTTGGTATCCGGATCCTGTGCAAAGGTTCCATCACCGCAATACAGTGTTGCACAGATGCTTCCTCCCATATCCGTTAAAGTCTTTTCAAACATATGACATGAACCTATTGCCATCGGTTTTCCACCCATTGCCAAATCAGGACTTTCTTTTCCGCCGAGTCCTGCCTGCGTTTGATCAAATACCATCAATACTTTCATTTTATAATTCTCCTCGCTTTCTTTTCTGCAGCAGAAGCAATGCTTTCTTTAATACTTTTTCACCATCCATCATCCCATAATCTTCCTGTGAAATCAGCATGACAGGGGTTCGTTCATCAAAGCGTTTCTTTGTCTCATCAAAAAGATATTTTACCTGTGGACCCAGCAGGATGATATCCGGATGTTTTTCTTCAACGATGCCTTGCATCTTTTTATAAGAGAATGCATTAACTTCGATTGGAAGCATGTGTTTATCCGCACAGACCTGCATACGGCTTGCCAGTAAACTTGTAGACATTCCCTGGTCACAGAACAAATAGAGTCGTTTCATACATCATCCTCCCTTACCAATTCATTATAAATCCTTTTCATGTGCAATATAACCAATTATATTTCCTAGCTGTTAGGAAATATATGTATGACCAATACTTAATCACAGCTTTTTTCATGCGAAAAAGAGGAAGCAGTGCACGATAACAGGAGTCATAACAGGCTTGAAATTTTCGGCTTACAGCGCAGCGTATTGCATTAGTCGCAACGAAAGAGCTGTAATTCATACTTATCACATTTTCATAAAATATACCTATTGGGATTGGAAGGGGGGGAGCTAAGAAAAAGAGGCTTCGCATCTTATTGGTGTAATACAACAGATGTGAAACCCGCTCAGTCTATAGCTGTGTAAGAATAGCGTCTGGTATGTTACAGATCATCCAATGATAAATCATCAAATGAAATATCTTCTTCTTCTGTATCCTCTGAATTTTCTTCATCATGCAAATAACCTTTATCAAGCGCTTTAATGAATGGGAAATAGATACAGCATCCGATAACCAGCAGAATAATCTGCCATACTGCGGCAATCCAGCTTCCTGTCGATAACCAGCCGGAGAATCCGATTGGAGTCGTCCACGGTAAGTTGACACCGGTTGTCTTTGGCAGAATTTCTGCTATTGTCAGTAAGTAGGATGTAACTAAATTAAATAATGGTACAAAGATGAACGGTATGATCATAATCGGGTTTAATACGATAGGCAAACCGAAAATGATTGGTTCATTGATTCCGAAAATACCTGGAACAATGCTTAATCTACCCAACACCTTGATACGTTCAGATTTACAGAACAGCAGCATACAGATAACGAGCGATAGCGTACTTCCGCCGCCGCCAAAGTTCGTGAAGAAGTTTGAGAACGGATTTGTAAAGATATGCGGTAATTCATTATTCGGCGTTCCTGCTTCAAATGCAAGCAGCTGATCGGCCGTTAATACGTTGCCGATGAAGTATACAGAGTTCATTACGGCAGGACCGTTTATACCGAAGAACCAGAGGAATGTACACATGAAGCTGTAAATAGCATTTGCCCCCAGAGTATCCCCCAGTCCTTTCATAGGCGTCTGAAGTACGGTGAATACAAATCCCTGTGCAGTTTCAAATGGTGTAAATTCAAAGAAAATACGAATCAGGAAGCATACCAGTAAAACGATGGCACTAGGTACCAATGCAGCGAAGGAGTCCGCTACAGCAGGTGGCACACCCTTTGGCATTTTGATTGTCCATCCCTTTTTGTAAACCCAGATAAACAGAAGTACGCAGAGTATAGAGCAGCACAGAGCCATGAAGATACCGTCCGTACCGATATTATCAAAGGATAAACCTGCAAATGCACCTTCTAAAACCACTTCTCCCGCATCATTTACCGCATCGTGAATGACCGGCTGCAGGATGAAAAATGAAACTAAGGCAACGGCTGCACCCTGTATCTTATCTCCACCAAACTCTCTGGCCATAGCATAGCCAGTACCCAAACAAGTCAGTAAAGCGGTACAGTTAAAGGTTGCACGGGATACGGCTTTGAACCATTCCTCCCAGCCTGCCCCAAATACTCCTGTCCAGAACTCAGACCATCCGGGTATCGGAAAATTGGCGATCAATAAGAAGATCGAACCGACGATCAGTAATGGCGTGGCTATTAAGAAGCCATCACGAATGGCAATCAAGACTCTGTTTTTACTTAGCACATCAGACATTGGCATAAGTATTTTCTCAAGCTTGTTAAACATTTTATTTCCTCCTCTTTTTTGTCTTAAAAAATTTAATCGTGCGCACTAAAATTTTTACAATCTAATTATAATAAAAGTTTACTGCTCGCAACATGAAAATGATTTCCTAAGGTATAGGAAATCGACTTTTTCTGCAGTTGATGGAACCCATAAATATAGATATATTGCAGGAAAGTTATCTATTGTAGAGAACAGCATGATATCGGAATGAAGAACTAAAAAAGTAAGGATAAGTGAGATATCGGTATGAAGAACTGAAAAAGCAGCGAAAAGCAGGATATCAAAGAAGGGGCAAAAAAGCGGAGAAAAGAAGGATAACGAAGTATAGGACAAAAAATAGAAAAGGATTTTAGAGTGAAAAATCAAGAAAAAAACAGGGATTCTCATCCCTGTCGACAGTGCTGCTGCGGCTATAAAGCATGGTAGTCGGATACCTCTTCTTTTTGAAGCATATATACTTTTGTTTTACCGAGATAATCATGAAGCATACGGCGGTCGTAATTTGTCAGAGTGATGATAAAGGATAAAAATGTCATGAAATAGGTAATGTAGCCAAAGGAAGCGGGATAATCGATTTTGGCAGTCAGAACGATCAGCTGCACGACATAGGTGGTCGTGAAGGCCGCAAGCTCAAGGAAGGTCATCCCAATGACATTTCTCATAAATAAAGCTTTGGCTGTAGCTTTTGAATTATCCATCATTACGATTTTATAATTTAATAAACGCTTTGCGGGTGTCTGTCCCGGCCATATTTTTAATGGTATATACACATAATAAAACGTATAGAATAAGAATACAAAGAATGTGATAATATATGCCCAATGCAACGGAATGCCAGCCAGTATTTGTGTAGTATTCGTTGAGCCGGTGAGGGAGGCTTGGATGATGACCAAGGGAATTACGCAGAATATATTGGCAAGCATGAAATCAATCAGATACCCGAAGAATCTTCTGATATTCGACACGGGAGAATGCTCTGTATCTTTTACAAGGGTATCCTGTTTTTTCAATAATGCAATGCTTAAACGATCGATGAGCCCCAGCTTCTTTTCTCTGTAATGCTTTGTTGGTTTCTTATTATTTCCAGTGGTTTTCGCAATCATAATATCTCTCCTTACTCAACGATACGTGCAATAAAATCATTATAATCATGACTTTCTAAAAGTGTCGCAAACCGATTGGCATCACTCACTGCATTGCTCAGCCAGTCAAAGAACAGCTTCAGCATATAGCGGTCTGCATCATTGATTGCAAGCAGTATGACCAGCTTTACTTCAAAAGGTCCCCATGGAATCGGATTCTTCAAAATAGCAACGGATATGTTGGATTTAATGCTCATTACATTGAAGCTATGCGGTACGGCAAAGCTGTAGGCAAAGGAGGTTGCGGACATGGATTCTCTTTTCAAGACAGATTCCTTGAATCCTTCCGGTATATAACCGGATGCCTGCAAATTATCACACATATAATTGATTACGTCCTCATGCGTCGCTATATCAACATCTGTATAGAAGAATCGTGGTTCTATCATACCGGATATACCTTCCTCAAACTCTTTCTGAAAATGCTTCTTATCCAATAGGTTCAGCGCCTGGAAAATACGGCTTTCGTCCTCTAAATTGATAAACAATGAAATTTGAATCGTGGCAATATCCAGGTCATGCTGCAGGGGGAGTGTTGTCAGTATCAAATCAGGCCGCGCATTAAGAATTGTTTTCTGTTCGAAGAAGTTCAGACATTCCACAATGGCCATTCGCTCACCGAACCGATTTTCTACTTTTTTGACGCACATATTACTTAATGCCTGATCGTGTGGATAAATCATAATAACCCGGTATTTTCCCGACAGGTTCGCACGCTCGAAGGCAGCACCGAGATGCAGCGATAGAAAACCTATTTCGTTTTCACCGATCACCTCATTTAATTGTTCTTCCAGATACCGTGCAACACGTATTCCCATTTCAAATACCAGAGGATATTTACGTTTAATCTCCTGCAGATATACATTTGATACATCATGTTTTCTTATCTGGCGCTCCATGAGTGACTGCATGTGCATTTTCAAACCGATACGCAAATCACTGTCTTGTGCGAAATCAATATCAAAATCATCATGAATAACTTCTAACATACCGTCGATAATATCATCACTTGTTAAGCTATCATGAAATTCATGAACCAGATCCTTTGAGTAACTGGTTCCTTTCTTTCCCATCAATAACAATGCAAGCAGCGCGATTTCATCCTCAACGATTTCTATACGTATCTTCTTGGCTGTATTCTGAAAAAATTCACGTGCTATCTCATATTCCTGACTTTTCTTTAATTCTTCATAATCGCGTTCCGTATGTATATAGTTATGTCGTAAAATTCGTTCGATTGCGATTCCCACATGAACCATCAGCATCGGAAATGCCATTTCACGTACATGGAAATTGTATTTGTTAAACGTTTCTTCAAGTGTATCCTTAACAATCAGTAAATCGAAATCATTATACAATGCCGCAAGGTTATTCAAATTCAGAAAATTTCCCTGTGTTTCCTCAGCTAATAAATCTTTATACAGCTTGCGCTTACTCTCTTCATCACCTTCTAAATGGATAAAGTTCTTAGAGCGTACCAATCTTAACTGCTCATAGGACTCAATCATTTTTTTTATACGTTTAATATCATTATCAATCGAATATTCACTAACAAATACCTGATCCTGTAAATTGGTGATGCTTAGTTCATTTCGTTGAAATAGAAGCTGCTGTATGATATATATACATCGTTCCTGCGGTGTCTGTGCGATTGGCTGTTCGATTTCAATGTTCAGCGTCCGAAGAATTTCCTGATTCAAATGATATCCATAGCGAAGATTGGACTCAATCAATGCATTCTCATAATAACGATTAATGGAATCAATGTCTGAGCGTATGGTACGATCTGATACATTTAGAAGCTTGGATAATTCTTTACCTGTAATCCAATCGTTAGAGTCATTCATCATCATGATGATTTTTTCCTGTCTTTTATTTAGTCCCATGTTGTCAATCCTCTCTAAATAGTATTATATAGAATTATCTTCAATAAGTAATTAACATTTTTTCCTAACTCTTAGGAAGTTTTGCGAATTGGTTATTGGAATTTCCTTTTTTAAACAGGTGCAGAGGGAAAAGAGAAGTGTTATTCTTTTCTTTAAGTACAACTGGTCTTTCTGTATAGTCAGGACTGAGACTGCTGTCTTAGCAGTATAGCTGAATGGGAGATATGCTTTTTTCCTTATTTAAAAAGTCCAATACTATGAAAAAAGAGTGTCATAATGGATAGGCTGTGCCGCAGTACCTAAAATACGATATGAAGTGCTCCTGCGATAAAGGATTTTATGCGGCTCTGATGGAAAAGAAGGTCATGCCTGCATAAGCGATAAACAGAAGGAGGTTATTCCTCAGGTCTGTATGCCATGCATTAAAATATTGAAGGAGCTCTGCTGCAAGCATTTGATCTATTTCTGTAACTCACATTCAAGGTTATCAAGATCCTGTTGATTAGCTGCAATAATCATGTTCAAGAAAAGATTCGGTTTGTGTGAGATGAAGCGGCCTGTCACAATCGGCAGAAGAATGCATTTTTCCTACCGCCTAGGAAACCCTTTTAGCCACTCTCAAATGAAAAGGAATTATAATAATGTAGAAAATTAAAGAGGGGATCGCTTATGTTAACACATTCATTGAAGAACAAAAAAATACGTTATCTATTCAGCTGTATCGCAGTTGTTATCTCAGCATTATTGCAGGCATATGTCATTCAGGTTTTTATTACACCGAGTAATCTATTGAGCAGCGGTTTTACCGGCGTTGCTATTTTGATTGATAAAATAGCTGCTTTATATGGCTGTCATATTTCAACCTCCGTCGCAATCCTGATGTTAAATATTCCGGTGGCATTGATTTGTTTTAAAAGCATTAGTAAAAAATTCACCATACTTTCTACCATTCAATTTGTTTTAGCTTCTGTATTTTTAAGCTTCTGTCGTTTTCAGCCGCTCTTTCATGACCTGGTACTGAATGTTATTTTCGGAGGGTTCTTGTATGGTCTTTGTGTTGTCATCGCTTTAAAGGGAAGCGCGTCAACGGGAGGGACGGATTTCATCGCTCTTTATGTTTCCAATAAAATCGGAAGGTCTATTTGGGAACAGGTTTTTATCTTTAATGCTTTAATATTATGCATATTTGGATTCATGTTTGGATGGCTGTACGCAGGATACTCCATTGTTTTTCAGTTTATCACAACAAAAACGATTTCTACATTTCATCATCGCTATGAACGTGTAACCATGCAAATTACGACAACCATACCTGAGCTTGTTATTGATATGTATGTTGACCACTATCGTCACGGAATTTCCTGTATACAAGGGTATGGCGGGTTTAGTAAAAAGAAAATGTATCTGCTGCATACCGTCGTTTCCTCATATGAAGTTGCGGATATTGCGAATCTGTTGCGAGAGGCAGATCCGAGGATTATTATTAATGTATTGAATACGGAGGAGTTTTACGGAAGCTTTTATATGGCTCCCATGGAATAGAAATGGTCGGATATATCAAATGATTAGGAAAAAGCAAACAGCATGAAAGACGAATAAATATCATGAAAGCTACATAAAAATCCTTAAAGATAGATAAAAGAAATAAATACAAGCATAGAAAATAGAAGAAATCAAACATAATATAAAATAACTTAAATAGAGAAAAGAGCGGTTCTACGACTATATTCATATTTCAAGAAACAGCTCATTAATCATTTTTCAGCTAAATATCACATAGGACAAGACTGTATTCTCTGACCCTTATGCACATAGGCGGTAAATACGGCTTTTCTTTTCTCCTTGTTCAATCAGGCAGCCATCAAGGACCATCTGTTTCAGGAGTCTTTTGGTTGTAGATTCAGCGAGATTTAGCAGCTTTCTGGCTTCCCGGTTGGAAATACAGCCATGCTCGCGGATATACTCTTTAATTAGCTGCCGTCGTTCTTCAGATAATGGTTTTTTATCGGCTTTTATCGGCTTTTTTTCTTCTTTACGAAATAAATTTACACGAAAGGTATCTCCTATTTCTGTAAATTCGGGAGTACGCAGCTGATATTCTTCTGCTCTTTTGATGATGCGACGAATTCCCGTACCCCATCCTTCTATAAGCTCCATGCGGCTGAATACTTCCGCAATCGCTTTATTTCTTATTTTTGAACGACCGTTCACAGCTTCCTTCAGAGTTAATCCGCCATACAGCATACCGGGGGAAGTGATTTCTAAGCGATCGTCAAACAGAGCGACTTGAACACAGGAGGAATCCATAAAGCTGCGATGACACTGTGCGTTAATAATCATTTCGCGGATAGCCCCAACCGGTAGTTCGTATCTTTCTTTACGCAACAGTCCGTTAATTTCAGCGCTTCGATTAATATGTCTGAGTACAAAGCGATAAGCCTCTTCGATCTGTTCATACAGGGGTCCGGAATATTCCTTTTTATCAAGAAATTCATCACGATCATTACCCTTGAATAACGCACATTGTATTTTTGCAAATCTAAAAATAATCGCTTGTAAGCAAAACAAAGGAATTGGCGGCCAGCAGCTGATTTCCGCTTTTCTTCAGAAGCTTTCAGTTCAGAAGGTGTTCCACTGTAATTACTGCAATACTTCTTTTTTCTTCTGATGAATCTATAGCGGACTTCATATATCTATGTATATCCTGACAAAGCTTATCTATGGCATCTTCTTTTACTTCATAGCCAATGCAGATTTGTTCATCCCATGAAGCATGTGTTCCTTCCAGCTCCAGCTCTTTGAGCTTGACAGCATCTGCTTGGCGTGAAGTTCCTGCCACACGGATATAAGTGCCGTTTTCCTTGCCTGTATGTTTAAGGTAGTAAGGACGGTTGGTACCAGCATATATTTCAACTATAACAATGCATTTACCCTCTATAGTCTGGAAGCTGATATCCGGCACTATTTGTGGTTCACAGCTATCCGAAACAGCATTCGCTATGGAATCCATAATCTGAAACACGGAATCCTTATCCATACCAATTACAGAACGGGTGGAGTCGTCAATTCCGATAATGAGTGTTCCACCACTCGTATTTGCGAAGGCAGTCATAGTTTTTATGTATGTTTCACTGCGCTTCGGCAGAGCTGCTTTATATATGTTTAGATTCACCTTGCATAGTTTCTTCTATCGTCATAATAGACCTCACTTTCATATGATAAAAAAACTAAATAATATACAGATGAAAGCTGTGCCGGCTTTTTAAATGAGGTCCTTTCTGATAAATTGAAATATGATGTATGTTCATGTCAGGACCTCCTCTTGGTTTTATATATTGTAACATGATTTATCCATGCGTTGGGAACATGTTGAAAGCTTATCTTCGTTTTTTACATATTAGGGGTGTTACAGTTTGATTTAGGGATATAGTTTGAGGCAAAGCGTCTTAGTCCTTTCGCTTATATAAGGTCTGGCGGACTGTGAAATCATATACAAGCTGCTTATCATGGTTACGATAGAGGTAGCAAAATATTCTAGTAAAGGAAGCGTGCAATGCTCTTTTTCCATTCACAAAAGAAAAAAGGAAGCACACGGCTTCCTCTAAGGGACTTTGCATTCGGATGGTTCAGCGAACCAGTGAAATTACGAGGATTATGACACCCAACACAACCGCACTGATCAGTACATTGCGGAATGTAAAGAAGTCATACGTATAGTTTCCTGTATCCTGTTCCATTTCTTTCTTTTCCCTCAAATTATGTTCTTCCACGCCATTTGGCGGTGAAAGCTTCTCCTCATTCATGGTATCTCACCCCTTACATGCAAAATCTCTTTCCTTTTGTTCCTGCAATCACATTATAGCATAAGTGGCTGCTTTTGTATTAAAACTCATAAAATCGTAAGAAACGTTAAGAATTTTTGTCCAAAAGAAGAAATCTCCACCGTGATGCCCGGATGAGCAGCACCAGCAGAGAATCTTACAGTTTGGATACGGAAAAGTTTACCACGATTTATGCAGGAAATCAACAGGATCAGAACAGATAGGTACTGAAAATAAATGCCAGCATGATTCCCGCCATAATTAGAATTTTTCGCATACTGATAATCTGTCTGCAGATTGCGCAGTTTTTCAGAATCATCGGTTTTGTCGGTTGCTGTCTCATCAGATCTCTGCTCATCATACTCTTTATCTCCTTTAACCTGTATTCTGCTCTCTGTCGTTCATACTCTTCAACATCATTGCGTTTCTATGGGTATATTCTAACACAGGCGGCAGATTCATCGGCTTATGTTACTAAACTGTAATGGAACTGTAAGAAAATCTGTTCCTATAATATAAACGAAGAAAGTAGAGAAAAAGTTTCAAAGAATTTGATAAAATTATAATTATATGGGTTTTCAATTTTTTGTAGGTGTTTATCTATTTATATTGTACGGCATTTAACTATAATTAGCAATACTTTCAGAAAAAAAAGCAAACTTTATGTTCAGCTTGCTAAATAAGTTTCAATTTTTTCATACAGTTATAAATTCCATCCTCTTTGCTGGTCGTGGTAATCATGTCACTGATCAGCTTCAGCTCTTCACAGGCATTTCCCATCGCCACACCTAAATTGGAATGCCGTATCATTTCCGCATCATTCAAGCTGTCTCCAATCGCTATGGAGGCTTCCAGTGGAATTTCAAAATGAGACAACAGACAATCGATACCGGTCGCTTTTGTGATAGTATGATGGTATATCTCGCCATTTGTACATCCCTCATGAAAACCATGGTGAATGTGCTTCAGCTGTGCGGGAAGCTGTCTGTCAAATTCCTGCAAAAGGGAATCCTCGTTGATAAAGGTTGCGATTTTCATGATTTGCAGGGTGTCTGTTTCCTTCAACTTTTGAAGTGGATGCATGCGGACCGCTGCCATATACTGTCTTGCAAGCTCACTGTTGTCTTCCATGTATCTTTGAAACAGTGAATGAAAGAAGTCATATCCAATAGGGTCAAGAAAAGAAGTTCGGCTGCCTTCCAGATTAAATCCGATAGCATGGGCTTGCAGTAAATGCATCATGTGAAGTACCAGCTCCTGTGAAAACGGCTTATAAAAAAGGACTTTGCCATGACTCTCTACCATAGCACCGCAGGAATAAATACAGCCGTCAAACGGGATAGCCTGTATTTCATCATCCACCTCCGGCTTGGGGCGTCCTGTCGCAAGGCAGACCCTGTGTCCGTTTGCCTGTGCCTGTGCAATCGCTATTCTGCTGGATTCCTGTATACCGATTTCATGATCCAGCAGCGTACCGTCGATATCGAGAAAAATACATGCTTTCATGCGGTTTCCTCTTCCTGATAGGAGATACTTGCGCACATCATATGCTCAAATTGTTCAAAGGAAGTGCATTCCTTCATCCGTTCCATAACATCCTCCTTACTGAACAGGTCCACCAGAGCCTCGTAGAGATCATGGAAAATCTGTTTGTCAATTTTGTTCAATGCGACAAGCAGAACCACATGGGCGATATGGTTATCCCATTGGATCCCTTTTTGAGAAATTGCAACGCCGATGCACGTTTTCAGTGCCTCCATTTCCATTGAGTGTGGAATAGCGATATTGCCGAAGGCAGTGGAGGCGGCTGTTTCGCGAATCATGACACTGGTTAGAAATCCTTCATTGACATATTCCAGTTCTTCCATGCTTTTGCACAGCAATGGCAGCACGTCATCTCTGTTCGGGGTGTCTTCATTTGCCAGAAACAAAGAGGAGGAGAAAAAGTCGTGAAATTTCTTTTTCAGAATATAGTTCTTCTTATTTGTACGATAGCGGTCTATGGTATTCTGGATATCCATCCGGCTGTTTGGATTTGGAAAGGGCGGTATCAGACATACCTCCTTATGCAGCGGACATTTTAAGGGTATGGTGGTCAGCAGCATATCGTAATGCTGATGCTTCAACTCATGCTCATAGGAAATCGTCTTGCGTATATTGATCTGATTCCCAAAATCTATCAGCAGCTTATTGTAAATCGAGGCTGTCATATTCATATAGTCCGGACACAGCAGGATACACTGTATTTTTCCGTCATTGGTTTTCTGGCGTTCGATATCCGCACCGATATGAAGGGCAAGAAAGGTAACCTCATCCTCATTGATATCCACATGAAAGCGCTGCATCAGCTCCATAGCGATAAAAATGGCGATATCATAAACTGTCGGACAGCTGGACTTAATAGCATCCACCATGGGATTCTTTGTGTAGGTATCATTGCGGACACGAAGCAGAAGATTTTTTAAATGCAATGCAAAGGGCGTAAGAAAGGTTTCATGATTCAAATCGATGTAATAGCTGTCATTCACCTTTTGAATGATATCTCTGGTTAATGCGAGAATATCCTCGCCAACCAGCTTTTTCAGACTATCCTCAGAGCTTGGCAGTGAATAATTTGCATTTGTCTTAAACAGCATATAGACCTCAAACTGTTCATTGCGGTTAAAGCTGATGGACAATGCCTCCTCCAGATGGGAGCACAGCTCCTCGACTAGTGCACGTTCATTTTCGCTTTCGATGAGAAAGTCGCAGTCTCTTGTTTCAACAAAATTTCCTTCCTTTACACGGTCGATGATAATGGCGAAGTGCAGTAACAGATTAACGAAGGAAAAATCATTGATATAATAGTTATATTTCTGGAAGGTGGAGCGGATGATCATGGAGACCTGTTCCACAGGGAATTCAGGAAAGCTGCTGGTGATGATATTGGCATCCATGAATTGCTGATCTGTTTCCTCATACATAACATAGCTGACAAGTCTGCGCTTGTCTTTTTCACTGCCATGCAGACGAACCTCTTCATTTTCACATGTGAATTCAATATGAAAATTCGCAAATGCCCTGTTCATCTTCGCGATATCCGCTTTAATGGTGGAATAGCTGACATATAGGGCATCGCAGAGATCATACAGATCCATGTGGGAGGAATGCTCCAGCATGATTTGCTTCACAATGTAAAAACCGCGCTCCAGACTGGTCTGCGGAATACTTTCCTCTTTTACAGATAAAAGCTCCTTTGCCTGTGCTGCTTGAACGGTATATCCCTGCTTGCTGGAAAGGATCACCTTCTGATTGCCGAGCAGATTGATTTCATTGACATAATTTTTTACAGACCGCGTGGAAATTGATAAAGCGGCGGCCAGCTGCCGACTGGTAACCGCTGTAGCGTGATGTAGCAGAAATTGCAGCAGCTCAACGTGTTTTTTCTTCATGATACCAACTCCCCTTGCAAAGACACTTGTTATATCTATTATAATTTACCCGCAAACACTGTACAACCAGAAGATTTCACCACATGGTGCAAATGTTCATTCTCAGACAATGAATCAGCTGTAAATAATTAAGTTTCGATGAAAAGGTCTGTTTTTTTAATAATGCAGCAGTGTTTTTTTTGCCTGTCTATATTATAAAGAAACAAAACAAGCAGTTTACATCCTTCAGGGAAAAGCTTGCACCATGCGGTGCAAAACGTAAGTTGAGAAGCACGTGAATTTTAAAGATAATATGGGTGTACAAGGTACAGCGCTCATAAAAAGCGGAAAGGAGTCATTATGGACAAGATGTTCATCATGCTGTGCTGCGGAGCCGGGATGTCCAGTGGTTTTCTGGCAAATCAGGCACGCAAGGCAGCAAAAAAACGCAAGCTGGACACAACGATTGAAGCACGGTCCCATACAGATGTCAGCGGCTATCTGTCAAGCATCAGTATACTTATGCTGGGACCGCATTACGGAGGAGAGCTGCCGAAATGGAAATCACTCTGTGACCCGTATCATGTTCCGGTTGTTGTCATTCCACAGGATATTTATGCACAGCTCAACGGAGATGCACTGATTCAGCTGGCACTGGATACACTGGGGAAATAAAAAAGCTAAGATGGCACTCTTAGCTTGAAGAAAATCACGCGTTTGTTTAATGATTTCCTCATGATTATTATATAGGGTTCATGGGGAAAAGGAAAGACTGAGGAGAAAGAAAAATGAAAAAGTTTATGAACTGGCTTTCTACAGTGTTTGCTCCAAAGATGAATGAAATCTGCAGCAAGCCCTGGATTGCCGCCGTATCATCATCCATGCAGAAAATCATACCGTTTATTTTAACGGGTTCTGTCATCTACTTCTACAACGTATTCCGTTCCTACCTGCCTGCACTTCCTGATCTTGGCATGATTGCCGATTACAGCTTCGGACTGATTTCTTTGATTCTGGCATTCGTAGTCGGACAGCAGTGTATGGAAAAGCTGAATCATCCGTTCTACCTGACCAACTGCGGTATCGTTTCCATGGCAGTCTTCATGATGTTCATCATTCCGGGAACAGATGAAGCAGGAAATATGGTCATTCAGGGAGGACGTCTGGGTGCTACCGGTATTGCTGTCGGTATCGTAGCCGGACTGTTTACATCCATTATCTTCAATCTGTATTCCAAGCTGCATGTACTGGAGGATTCCACATCCATTCCGGATTTCGTTGTCGGCTGGATCAATTACATACTGCCTACCCTGATTACGCTTGGTCTGGGTATGGTTCTGACAAAATATTGTAATTTCGACATATTTGAAATCGTTTTATGGATTTTCTCACCACTGGCAGGCTTTGCACAGACCATGCCCGGATTCATACTCTGCTGCTTTATTCCTGCCGTTTTGTACAGTATGGGTATTTCCTCCTGGCTGTTTGGCGCGGTTACAACACCGATCTTCCTTGCCGGTATTCAGGAAAATATCAATATGGTGGCACAGGGACTTCCTGCTACGAATATCGCGACGAGTGAGACGGTGTTTACGGCGGCGCTTGTTACCATGGGCGGTATGGGGGCAACGCTTGCGCTGAATGTGCTCATGTGCTTCTCAAAATCAAAGCAGCTGAAAACACTGGGAAGAATCTTCATCGGGCCAAGTATTTTCAACATCAATGAACCAATCATGTTCGGTGCGCCTGTTGTCTTCAATCCGCTGCTGATGCTGCCAATGTGGCTGAATTCCATCGTTGGACCTGCTATCGTCTATATTGTTATGAGCCTTGGATGGCTGAACATTCCGGCAACACTGAATCAGGTTGGACAGGTGCCTGTACCGGTTTCCACCGTTATGATTACACAGGATATGCGTGGTATTTTATGGGCAGTTGTATTGTTTGTTGTCTACTTTGCAATCTGGTACCCGTTCTTCAAGGTATTTGAAAAACAAAAGCTGGCAGAAGAAGCACAGGAAAACGCTCCTTCTCAGAACTAAAGGGGGATTGACCTATGGATATTATGGGAAATGAGCTTGTCAATGTTGCTATGCAGATTATTCTGCATGCAGGTGATGCCCGGCTGCGGGTTGAGGATGCATTGGCACAGGCAAAGCAGTTTCACTTCGATGAGGCGAAACAGAAAATTGCAGCGGCGGAGGAATGTATTCATCAGGCACATGTCGCACAGACCGAGGTGATTCAGAATGAAACAAGAGGAAAAACCTATGAGCCCTGTCTGCTGTTTGCACATGCACAGGATACGCTGATGACAATTATGTCAGAGCTTAATCTGGCAAAGGAATTGATTGCATTTTTTGAAATCATGAATAAGAAAATAGAAGAAAAATAGGAGGCTGAACCATGTCAAAGGGATTTCCAAACAATTTTTTATGGGGTGCTGCTACCAGTGCCTATCAGGTAGAGGGTGCTGCCTATGAGGATGGCAAGAAAGCCAGCCAGCAGGATATCATCAATAAAGAGAATTATACAAAGCGCGGCTTTGCTACTGCGGATATTGCCAGTGACCAATATCATCATTACAAGGAAGATGTAGCCCTCATGAAGGAAATGGGCTTTACGACCTATCGTTTCTCCATTGCCTGGTCACGCGTATTTCCTGATGGAGTTGGAGAAGTAAACGAAGCGGGTATTCAGTATTACCGCAATCTGATTGATGAACTGCTGGCCAACGGTATAGAGCCGATTGTTACGCTGTATCATTATGATTTGCCATGGGCGCTTGTGGAAAAATATAACGGATGGCTGAGCAGAGAGGTAGTAAAGGATTTTGCATACTTTGCCCGCTATGTCATCAATGAATTTAAGGACAAGGTGAAATACTGGACGACTATCAATGAGCAAAGCATCATCGTTCAATACTGGACACAGAAATGCTACATACCGGAGGAGCTGAGAGGCAACAATCAGCTGCGCTATCAGATCAATCATCATATGAATCTTGCACATGCCATTGCCTGTAAGCTGGTCCATGAGCTTGTACCGGGTGGTCTTGCCGGTGCGGCAATCGGGTATTCCCCGGTCTATCCGCTTACTTCCAAGCCGGAGGATGTCATGGCTGCACAAAATGCACACGATTTGCGTAATGCCTTCTATCTGGATATTTATTTTAAGGGCTTTTATACGAAGTCAGCTATGATTTATCTGGAAGAGCACGGTCTTGCACCGGTCATCGAAGAAGGTGACATGGAGCTGATTAAGGAAGGCTATTCCGATTTTCTGGCACTGAACTATTATGCAAGTGAGTGTGCAAAGGCATGTCCGATGGAAGAAGGTAAGGAAATTCGTTACAGCGGTGTCAACTGGTCAGGCAAAAAGGGCGACATGTCCGGCTTTGAAACACATCCGGGCTTCTATGAGATGTGCAAGAATCCGAATCTTGATACAACCGATTGGGACTGGGCAATTGATCCGACAGGTCTGGAATACATCTTCCGCGATATTTACACTCGCTATAACAAGCCGCTGATGGTTACAGAGAACGGTATGGGAGCATTTGATACCCTGACAGAGGACGGACGTGTTCATGATGATTACCGTATTAAATACCTGCGCGACCATATCGAGGCAATGCACAGAGCAATTGATTATGGAGTAGAAGTGCTGGCATATTGTCCATGGTCTGCGGTTGATCTGCTGTCAACCAGCAACGGCGTGAAAAAACGCTATGGCTTTATCTATGTAGACCGTACCGATGATGATCCAAAGGAGTGCGCGAGAATTCGTAAGGATTCCTTCTACTGGTACAAGCAGGTGATAAAATCTAACGGAGCTGATTTATAAGGTACAGGTATTTCCTGCCCCCGGCTTATTGAACATTGACGTCATCGCATTGCAGAGGGAAGCCTATCCAAAACTACAGGGGCTTTGCGCTGTTGCGATACGCAGATACTTGCCACTTTGGAGGCAACCGAGATGAAAAAGAACAGAAGAGAAACCGGGCATCAGAGTTCTTTCTTCTATCGATGCAGTCTCTGTGCTGCCGGCGGTATGCTGATGGGAGTTGCTGCGGTTTTGTTCCTTGCAGGCGGTAATGGTGCAGATTCCATGAATACGCTGCTGCAGGGGATGAGTCAGGCATTGCAGCTATCAGTGGATGCCTGTAACAATTTGTTATCCTTCACATTTGTGCTGGCAGCGTTTTTTATCGATAGAAAACAGATTCATGCGGGAACGATTATATTTCCCGTTGTTACGACGATTACCATACGGATTCTTACACCGTTGATACATGCGGATACACTGCTTCATCGTGTATTGTTCTGCATGGCAGGCATTGGCATTATCGCAATGTCCATTGCATTAAGCATTTATGCTGACTGTGGAAAGAATCCCTATGACTGTGTAACCTTTGGTTTGATGAAAAGAACAGGTCTTTCCTATCCTGTGATTCGCTGGATACTGGATGGCGGTATGCTTGTATCCGGTATGATACTGCATGGTACTTACGGTGTGGTGACCATTATCAATCTGCTGGTGCTTGGCAGGCTGATTACGGCGGTACTTTCATTGCTGAAACGACTGAAATGGTTACGTAGAACGATGAATATAGAGGAGGAGATATTATTATGAAACAGGTACCTGAAACATTTCCTGATAACTTTCTGTGGGGCGGTGCTTTTGCAGCCTGCCAGTGTGAAGGGGAATATGATAAAGACGGACGCGGCTTGTCCACAAGTGACATTCATGAGTATACAAAGGGCTTAAACCGTGCCAAAATAGAAAAAGAGGGCGGTGGAACGCTTGCTGAAATCAAACGCAAGGCCGCAGATACAGAAGGCTATTATCCGAAACGCTACGGAATCAATTTCTATCATACTTATAAGGATGACCTTGCATTGCTGAAGGAAATGGGATTTAAGTGCTTTCGTACCAGCATTTCCTGGTCACGCGTTTTTCCAAACGGGGATGAGGCTGAGCCAAATGAGGCAGGATTGAAATTTTATGATGATCTGATTGATGAAATCATAAAGGATGGTATGGAGCCGATAATCACGATGTCTCATTATGATATACCACTGCATCTGGTTACCGAATATGGCGGCTTTGGTAACCGAAAGGTGATTGATTTCTTCGTGAATTACGGAAAAGTGCTTGTAGAGCGCTTTAAGGGAAGAGTGAAATACTGGATTGTTTGCAATCAGGTAAATCTGGTTCCGACGGTGCAGTTTGGTTCTCTGGGTATCTATGATGATCAGGCGGAAAACATGGAGGAGCTGATGTATCAGGCGGTACATAATCAGTTTGTGGCATGTGCAAAAATCAAGGAAGTCGGACATCAGATTGATCCGCATGCTGTCTTTGGTACGATGCTGGCAGACTGTACCTTCTATCCGGCAACCTGCCGTCCAAAGGATGTTGTATTAACCATGAAGAAAAACAGGATGCAGTATTTCTTCTCTGATGTACAGCTGCGCGGAGAATATCCGGTATATGCACTACGCTATTTTAAGGAAAGAAATATCAACATTCAGATGGAGGATGGGGATGAAGAGGTTATTCGCAACAACACAATGGAATTCCTCGCGATCTCTTATTACTACAGCAGAGTTGTAGATTCCGATAAAAATGATATGACGCCGATGCAGGCGGAACAAAATCCAAATCTGGAGCCGACACCATGGGAGTGGAGAATGGATCCGCTGGGATTCTATAACTGTCTGTCTCAATACTGGGATCGCTATCAGGTTCCGCTGATGATCGGAGAAAACGGCTTCGGTGCATTGGACACCGTGGAAGCGGATGAAAGCATTCATGATCCTTACCGTATTGACTTCCTGAAAAAGCATATTGAGCAGATGAAGGAATGTATTAAGGATGGAGTGGATATCTTCGCATACTGTGCATGGGGACCGATTGATATCGTATCTTCCTCCTCTGCGGAAATGAGTAAGCGATACGGCTTTGTGTATGTAGATCGTGATGATTTCGGAAAGGGCAGCCAGAAGCGATTGAAAAAGGATTCCTTCTACTGGTATGCTCACCTGATAGAAACCAACGGATCAGAACTATAGGGTACACAACGTGCACCCACCTGATAGAAACCAACGGATCTGAATTATAGGGTGCACAATGCGTGCCCATGTGATAGAGACCAACGGATCGGAATTATAGGGTACACAACGCGTGCCCATGTGATAGAAACCAACGGGTCAGAATTATAGGGTACACAGCGTGTGCCAACCTAATAAAATCAAACAGAGACGAATGATAGGGTACACAATGTGCGACCATGTGATTAAGGTACGAAGATGGGTTCAGCTCTAAAGCATCTTCATTCGTGATTTCCCTGCATTTGATGAAACTATACATAAAAATCTTCGGGACTATGGTCCTGAAGATTTTTTGCGTTGTATCTATCGTATATTTTTTATTTGATTATTGTTTGAACAAACCAGAAAGCATTAGATTACCCCTTACGAATGGTATTTTTAAGATGTTTCTTCAAACTTATTTATAAATAATATTTTGTTCCCTTACCTCTTCCCTTGATTTTCACGATACCGTCCTTCTCCATTTTTTTCAATAATTCTTTTACTTTAGACCTGCTAAACGTTACATGTGGCAATATTTCACTAATCGACATAGGCTTTGTTTTACTCAACACTGCATACAGATGTTCTTCATCTTTTTGTAAAACAGGATTCGAATCAAAAACAGGTAATATGATTTGTATCGTATTTGTGCTTACATTAAAAATAGGCTTTTTAATACTTTCTTCATAAGCATGTAATATTCTGAGAATTCCGGTACCAAAAATTTCAACGATTCCTAATCGATAAAATATATTACTGATAATCGGATTTCTAAGCATTGAAATCATTCCTGTTATATATTCATCCTTTGTAATACCGTTTATCAATCCTCCTGGTGAAGTTATTTCTATTCTATCATCATACATAGAAATCCTTATATTTGCATTTAAATCCCATGCTCGATGAATGAGTGCGTTTGCAATGGATTCACGGAATGCCTCTTCTGGTACAAGGTCGACCTTTTTACGGTAGCTGCCTTCAATTTCTTCATATTGATAATAATCTCTATACGTTTGGACAGCAACATCATACATTTCTAACACAGACATATTCTCCAGCAGCAGTCTTTTTTTTATAATGTTGATACTATCGCCAAATTTAGCAATATCAATTCCTGGAAATGAGTTGTTATCTGATAGAATATTCGCAGCATTATTGTACCCGATTTGCACATTGTAAAGATTCAGAGTTTTTAAAGTATCTTGATTGAATATTTTAATGTCAATATGCTCTTTTAATTTATTTTCCAGATAATGAAAGTCCATTTTTTGATTGGATGAAGGTAAATCTTCAAAATTGATTTTCTTTCCTTCTAAAACCAGCCTTGTTAATTCGAAGGAATCCACTTCGATTGTTGAAGTATCATTTCGCTTATAGGCCTTTGAGTTGTATAGATAGGGTTTGTTCTTTCCTTCTTTAATGACAAGTGAAATTGTTTTATTTGTTTCGTCAATCTTAAGACTGTAGCCTGGCTGAGGAACAATATTATCATTGATTCGATTCTCAATATCAAGACAAGTGCTTTTGGGATCGGAAAGACCTTTTATATTTCCATCATCATCAATTCTAAAAATGATTTCTCCACCATCATAGTTTGAAAAAGCGCTTACTGTTTTCAAAAATGATTTTGTTATGGATTCTTTGAACTCCAGTGTTTTTGATTCTTTCATGAAATCACCTCTTAGATTTAGTATACTCACTTTCAACCATATTTTCAACCATATTTTAATATGGCCAATTTATGGCCGGCCATAAATTTGTGCTAAAAACTACGATTTGATAATATCTATGTTTCTCATATAAAAAAAAGCATGTGGAACCATTTTTAAATCGAATATGCCATGTTTCACTGCTAAATATGGCATAGCAGCGTTTTTGTCATACTGTCCCTGAAAAAATGGGAAGCTTCTGATGCAACTGGGTGAAACCGCAATTTTGGGAAGATACCCGACAAGATATACCATGTTCAACTGCCGCTTTTTTTTCTATGATTAAGGTAGAAAGGATGTGGTGCTTATGAATTACAGTTATACGCAATGGAAAAAGAATCTAATGGATGAGGATGTGCATGCCATGGCAATCTTGTCATTTCCTGCCGTTACACAATGCGCTACTACCGTACAGGAGCTGGTACAGAACGCTGAAATGCAGTGTGCTGTCATGCGTAGAATCAAAGAAGAATTTCCTTTGCAGGAAGCGCTGGTCAGTATGATGGATCTGTCTGTAGAGGCGCAGGCATTCGGTTGTCCTGTCAGCTTTCATGAGGGAGAGATTTCTATCGGCCGTAAAGAAATTGTAGGTGTAGATGAGGAGCATGCACTGGACTGGGAGGTGATTCGCCGAATCAGTGAACATCTGCCGGATGCGGAAGAAGCGACAATGTATTGCAATGCGCCGGTTGAAGACGGACGTTATCGTCTTGCATGGTTCTCCGATGGTCCATGGACAAGACTGTGGGACTATCGAGGTATGACAAACTCTCTAATGGATTTATACACGAATCCAGAGGATGTGCATCTTGTATGCAGAAGAGTTGTGGATTTCTTTAAACGCGCCGCAAAGCGCGGTGTCGAAGAGGCGCATATAGACGGTACAGCCTTCGGCGACGATCTTGGAATGCAGAAGGGGCCGTTTATGTCACCTGAGATGTTTCGGGAATTCTATTATCCGTATTACGTTGAGCTGTGTGAGTATGCGCATTCCCTCGGTCTGCATGTCTGGCTGCACAGCTGCGGTGATGTGAGAAAGCTTTTGCCGGATATAATTAAAAGTGGAATTGATGTTCTGCATCCGATTCAGAAGTATGCGATGGAAGAACAGGAAATTGCGGACACCTTCGGGAATCAGATTTCCTTTTGGGCTGGAATTGACCTTCAGCGTGTGCTGCCGTTTGGTAGCGTAGAGGAGGTACGGGAAGAAACAAGACATTTCATTGATGTTTTCCATCAGCGGGGAAAGGGGCGTATGGTGTTTACGGTGAATAACCGTATGCAGGATAACGTACCGATTGAAAATTTTATCGCATTCATTGAAGAAGCCCACCGGTATGGTGCAGCGATTGAAGGAGTGAAGGAAAATGAGTGATAAGCTGGAAAAGATATAGCAGCTGATGCCGCTTGGAAAGATGTAGGAGGTGAATGCCCTGGTGGAGAGTGCTCTGCAGGAGGGGATATCGCCACAGGAAATATTGAAGGGTGGATTACTGGAGGGCATGGATATCGTAGCAAAGAAATGGGCGGAAGGAACGGCATTTATACCGGAGGTTCTAATCAGTGCCCGCTGTATGAATGGTGCTATGGAAATTCTGGAGCCTTATCTTGTGAAAAAAGAAGAAAAATTCAGTGGAAGGGTGGTATTCGGAACGGTGCAGGGGGATCTGCATGATATTGGGAAAAATCTCTGTACACTCATGCTGAAGGCGAAATCCTTTGAGGTGATTGATATCGGTGTTGATGTATGCGCCGAGAAGTTTGTGGAGGCTGTAAAGACCTATCAGCCGGATGTACTCTGCATGTCTTCTTTGCTGACAACCTCCATGGGATATTTTAAGGTGGTTTTGGATGCCTTACAGGAAGCAGGTGTCAGAGATTGTGTGAAGGTCGCTATCGGCGGTGCACCTGTGACACAGGCTTACGCAGATGAAATCGGAGCAGACCTGTTTACGGAGGATGCTGTATCCCTGGCAGGAAGGCTGCTTGAGGAATTTGCGTGACAAAATTTCAGAAGCATGACGATATTCTGGAACTGCTGCTTCAAAAACATCCGCAGCTGGATCTGTCCTGCGGAGGCAGAGGACAATGCGGAAAGTGCCGGCTTCAGGTCACAAAGGGCTTTCTTCCTGTTACAGATGCAGAAGGAAAACTGCTGTCCAAGGTACAGCTTGCACAGGGAATTCGCTTGGCCTGTGAGCATCGAAATTGTGAGGCGGCTATTGAAGGAGAACTGCTGCATGAGCAAAGGGATATGCAGATCGTGGGAGTGGAAGAGCTGCATCTGGCTGGTCATTATGAGGAAGGCTGTGTACTGGCTGTTGATATCGGCACGACAACTGTCGTACTTGTATTGCTGGAAATACAGACAGGAAATGTCTTGCTGGAAAAAAGCTTTCTCAATCCGCAGCGACGGTATGGTAGTGATGTGATCAGCAGAATACAGCATGCTCATGAAAAGGGGCCTACACTGCTTCAGGAGCTGCTGCTGAAGGGATTGCGTGCACAGCTGAAAGCTGTTGAGAATAAGGATATACGCCGTATGTGCGTCTGCGGAAATGCCGTCATGACACATTTGTTTCTTGGGATAGACCCTATACCACTGGCAGCTGCACCATATGAGTGTGTACAAAAGGAGCTGGTCATTTGTTCATCAAAACAGTTTTTTCCGGATTTTATACCGGAATTTGAAATACAGGTTCTACCTCCGATTTCCGCATATGTTGGTAGTGATATTGTGATGGGTATTTATGCACAGGATATGGAAAAGACCAAACAAAGCTCACTGCTGCTGGACTTGGGAACAAATGGAGAGCTTGCTCTATACCATGAGGGCATGCTGAGCGTGAGCAGTGCCGCCTGCGGACCTGCCTTTGAAGGAGGAAACATGAGCTGCGGCTGTGGTGCTGTAACAGGGGCAGTCAGCGAGGTACGCTGGGAGAATGGCTTTCAACTGCAGACCATTCATGACGGTAAGCCGGTGGGAATTTGCGGAAGCGGATATCTTTCTCTCATCAGCTGCCTTCTTACCACATCACTGCTGGATGTCAGTGGATATCTGAATCAACAGGTTACCCTCTTCGACGGACTACTTCTGACCCAGAAGGATGTCCGGGAGTTCCAGCTTGCGAAAGCTGCGATAGCTGCCGCGCTGGAACGGGTATGTGCTGGAGCACAATGCTCCTATGAGCAAATTGAAGCAGTTTATCTTGCCGGAGGCTTCGGCAGGCATCTGCATGTAGAGGATCTGTGTATAACAGGAATTCTTCCGACAGCCTTGAAACAAGCTGTACGGATTAGCGGTAATACGGCATTAAAAGGCTGCTGCAGATATGCTTTGGAACAAAATCGCACACGTATGAAGCTGCTTTGTAAAAAAGGACACTGCATGCTACTGGCTTCGGATACCGGCTTTTCGGATGCGTTTATCTCACATATGCTGCTGGAACCATTCACATAAAAAAACACACAGGTCTTTTCCTCATAAGATGCTATAATACATATGAGGTGATGCCTGTGTTTTCGAATGGAAAAAACCATATCCTGCGTGAAGAAACAATACAATTAACAGAATTTGCACAGGTACATATGCAGATGGTACAGCATGTTGCACATTTTACATGTATAGAAGCTCATATTCTGCATTTTCATAAACATGACAATCGCCAATATCTTGTGCTGTATCTGCCACAGGGGACAGGTATCCTGGTAAAGGGCAGCGATTATACGGCGCTGACTGGCTCCTGCACGCTGATTCAGTCCTATGCTTTTGTGTTTTCGATTTATCTGGATGAAGGCTGCGAGGTATATGCCGCACTGTTAACAGGGGAAAGTATTCAGGGATATATAAAGCAGGAAACAATTCTTCAGGACCTTCGTTTTCATAAGAAAACAGAAATTTTCTTTCACTCCGTTTTTCAGAGTCTGGATAAATATCATTTGGTGGACGAGTATTCCATCAGCTCTTCCGTGCTTCGCCTGTACAGTGATCTTCACTATCAGCTGCACGAGGCACAGCCTGGCAGTATGAAACAGGAAATGGTGGATAAGGCAGTTTCTTTTATCGAGCAGAATTATCGCAGAGATATCGGTCTGAAGGATATTTCAGAGGCTGGCGGCTACAGTGAATACTATTTTTTAAGAGTTTTCAAAGAGGTTATGCGGATGACTCCATACGAATATCTTATACGTAAGCGGCTTTCACAGGTGAAAATCCTGCTTTTGTCTACAGGGAAAACAATCGAGGAAATCGCGCTGGAATGCAGATTTAAATCAGATATCAGCTTATATAAGGCATTTAAGAATATGTATTCCATAACACCCGGGGAATATAAAAAATGCGTAGGCAGGGGATAAGGCTCTTGTGCTTTCGGTAATTCAAAGAAACATTATCAAAAAGGATCAACTTTGATATTTCCCTCAAATGAAGTGTGTCCTGTTCATTTCAAATAAGAAAGGGAATTTGCGTAAATCAGGAAAAATCTGCTGTTTCTATATCCTTTGCTTTTTCTGAAGATACACAGGTGCTGTGCTGCTGGTTCTATTGGAAAGCGTTGTTGCATCCCTGTTTCTATGGTAAAATAGAGATATTGTAGAGGGCAACGTATGAAAAAAGGGTACCGGAAATTTTTTGATTCCATATTTATATTGTCAATTAAACGCGGATTGATGCTGGCAATCCCTTTTCTTATCCTTGGAAGCTTTGCTTTGCTGCTGTCCAGCTTTCCACTGGATGCCTACCAGTCATTTCTGACCTCTTTTCATCACGGAGCTCTGCTTACCGTTTTTAACAGTCTGTATGAAATAACACTGAATTCGCTTGCACTGATTCTGATTATCACGATTGCACTTTCCTATGGGCAGCTGCATGCGCTGGATGATGTTTTCTTTTATCCTGTGGTGGCCATGATTTCCTATCTGGCATTCTGCGGAGGAATGGAATATGCCAATGAGATTTTCCATCCGGAATGGGTGTTTACAGCTATGTGTATCACAATACTGTCCTGCTGGCTGTTCCACAAGGGTATGCATTGCGGCAGGCGTTTTGAAAAGCTGCATACTGCCGGTGCGGACTATACGTTTAACAAAGCCATACAGGGGATTTTTCCGATTGCTGCGATTGCTCTGTTCTTCGCTGTTATCGGTGCAGTGCTGCGTGCACAGTTTGGAGAAGTCAACATTACAAATTTCGGTGCCTATTTATTTATGGGGTTGTTTGAAAAAGTGGGAAAAGGGCTGTCCGGTGCTCTACTGTATGTATTCTTTGCACATTTTCTCTGGTTTTTTGGAATACATGGTACCAATACGCTGCAGATGGTCGCAAAGCAGTTTCTGGAGCCCGGTATTCTGATCAATCAGCAGCTGGTACAGGCCGGACAGCTTCCGACGGAAATATTCACAAAGACTTTTCTAGATACGTTTGTCTTTATGGGAGGCTGCGGTGCTGCATTATGTCTGATTTCGGCGATGCTTTTAAAAGCGAGAAAGAGTAATAACCGCAAGCTCGCCAAGGTAGCGGGGATTTCTGTTTTATTCAATATCAATGAAATTGTAATATTCGGTTTTCCGGTCATCTTCAATCCGCTGATGCTGCTGCCGTTTCTGCTTGTTCCTCTGGTTCTGACACTGACCAGTGCGTTTGCCATGCAGCTGCAGCTGGTACCTCTGCCCACACATTCCGTGGAATGGACGGTTCCGATTCTCATGAGCGGATATGAGGCATGCGGCTCTGTTTCCGGCAGTTTGCTGCAGCTGTTTAACCTGATTCTCGGTACTCTGCTGTATATTCCGTTTATTCGTCTGAGCGAAAACCAGCAGAGTGAGGAATTTGAAACGGCGGTGCGGACAATGGAAACCGATATGGCGGAAGGTGAGGCAAACGGAGCACTTCCGGATTTTCTTGATGATCACTACTTATATCATTTCCCTGCCAAAACACTGGCGATGGATTTAAAGAACGCCATGCAGCGAAATCAGATTCATATGCATTATCAGATACAGCGGGATAACGCCGAGCATATACACGGGGCGGAAGCTCTTCTTCGCTGGGAGCATCCGGTAGCCGGAAGAATTTCCTCGCCGCTGATGGTAAAGCTGGCAGAAGAAGAAAGCTTTCTGGATGAGCTTGGACTTTATATCATAAAAGAAGCATGCAAAGACGCACAGAAATTACAGAAGGAAGGTACGCCCCTGTCGATTTCTGTAAACATATCACCGAAGCAGCTGGAAAGCGCTGTATTCGTCAGGGAGGTGCGCAGAATTCTTCAGGAAGTCGATCTGCATGACATCCAGCTGATTCTTGAGGTTACGGAGCGTTCCCTGCTCAGTACCTCCGGACGTATTCTGGAGCGCATCCGGGAATTGAAGCAGCTGGGAATTCAAATGAGCATGGATGACTTTGGCATGGGGCACAGCTCGATGATGTATCTGCAGGAAAATGCATTTGATGAAGTTAAGCTGGATGGCAGTCTGGTTCGTCAGATTCTGGAAAATGAACGTTCGCGTGATATCGTGCGCGGTATCACAAGGCTTGCGGCCTCTATGCAGTTTCATGTCGTTGCGGAATTTGTAGAGACCAGGGAACAGATGGAGCTGCTGAAAGCTCTGCATTGCGATATTTATCAGGGATATTATTATGGAAAGCCATGCAGCTGTGATGAATTTATTATCAAATATCTAAAACAGGAACCTCGCTGATTCCTGTTTTTTTATGATAAGGTAACTTGTCAGTTCCAACAACGCTACAAAAGGATTATCAGATGTGTCATGATGGGAAAAGCCCTACGGTCATAGTTGAAATGGCAGGGGTAGTAAGCTGAATGCGTGCTGCAGGAAATCTTTCTGTAAAGGATGGAATACATTCGTAGTTGACAGTACCGTTTGTGTATGGATACCGTTATTCAATATTTTGCTTTTTAAAGCAAAACAAATCCTAAGCTGAAGCATACATACTGAAGCATTACTTCATACAGATTTGCATATGCATGATGAAAGGTCTTACAAATAGTTTATACAGGCTGTTTTCGATTTAAAAGAAGTAAAACTACAAATTTATAAAAATATATTGAAGTATTACTACTTTTATGATATATTCAATGTAGCAATACTTAAAGGAAGGTGAGCAACGTATGAAAAAACTGAATATTGCTGTTGTAGGCGCGGGGATTTACGGAAAAAATCACCTGGATGCCTACACTTCAAATCCCAACGTTAATCTTGTTGCAGTCTGTGATTTAAAAAAGGAAATCACGGATAAAGTGGAACAGGATTATCAGGTGAAAACGTATAACGACATGGAGGAAATGCTCAAAAGTGAGGAAATTGATGCTGTTTCCGTAGCAACACCGGATCCGTATCATAAGGACCCTGTGATGACCGCCATACGCTATGGAAAGGATGTTCTGGTGGAAAAACCACTGGCAACTACTTCTGCAGATGCCTATGACATCATCGAGGCAGCGGAAAAAGCCGGTGTCCGTGTTATGGTGGATTACCACAAGCGCTGGGATCCGGCATCCATAGCAGTTAAAAACAAGCTTGCGGATGCAGGGACAGGAAAACCGGTACGCGGCTATATGCGTATGGATAATGTCTACGATGTCGCAATCAACTGGCTGAACTGGTCATCCGATTCCAGCCCGGTCCACTTTGTCGGAACGCACTGCTATGATTTGATTCGCTGGTATATGGGATGTGAGGTCGTACAGGTGTATGCTGTGGGACATAAGGGAATCCTGCAGGAAAAGGGTGTGGATACGTATGACAGTATTACAGCAATTCTGGAATTTGAAAACGGCTGCACTTGGACTGTGGAAAATGCGTGGATTCTGCCTAACGGCTTTGCGAAGGCAGATGACGGATGCTCTGAGATTCTCTGTGAACATGCAATGATTCGTGTGGATTCCCAGAAACGCGGTGTTGAATTCTTTGATGATCAAAAGCAGTATACCCCGAATATCTGCTTTATCCAGAACCATAACGGTCGTGCGATCGGCTTTGGAATTGATCCACTGAACGATTTTGTGGATTGCATTCTCCATGATAAGCCGTTTGTCGCAAATCTGAATGACGGTTTGGAAGCAGAGCTGATTGCAGAGGCTGTGCATAAGAGTGCGGATACACGTCAGGTAGTAAAAATCGAAAGAAGATAAAGTCCCGACAGGGTAAAAGGAAAAGAGGAAAAGCTATGGGCAAACTGAATATGGTTCGTGTTGATTATCGTATGGTACATGGACAGATTGTGGCAAAATGGATCAAGTTCCGTCCGGTTGATCGTTTGATACTGGCAGATGACAGCCTGGTGGATGATCCTTTCATGGGTGATATTTATCGCATGGCAGTACCGGATCGCGAGGTTGATATTGTCAAGCTGGGGGATGTGCAGACAGCGATTGACCGAAAAAATGATACCGTGCTGCTGATATTCAAGGATGTGGCATCTGCATATACGGTATACAAAAACGGCCTTCAGCTGCCGGAGCTGAATGTCGGTGCAGTGCAGAACAGTGCACAGCGTAAAGCGGTTGTTCAGGGGGTTGCGCTTTCCGTTGAAGAATACGAAAAATTAAGCGAAATGAAGGCGGAGGGTGTAAACGTGTTCCTGCAGCCGATACCGGAAAATGATCCGGTAAGTCTTGGATCGATTGAAAAGAAGCTGAAATAATGAAAGGGAGTGTGAGGTTATTATGAGTGGTACACAGTTGGTTATCATGGCGGTGGCAATGGGTCTGATGTATTGGATCGCCCGGGGAATGATTGGTGGATATTTTGCATTCTTCTTTATTGCAAGTCCTATCGTAGTAGGGGTTGTTGCCGGTTTGATTTACGGGGATTTGACAAAGGGATTGATTATCGGCGGCGGTATTGCCGCAGCGTTTGCAGGAATCATTGCGCCGGGAGGCAATCTTCCGACGGACTCGGCACTGGCGGCGACAACCGTCATACCGATTGCTTTGGCAACGGGGCTTACGGCGGAGCAGGCGATAGCATTTGCCGTTCCGATGGGACTGCTGGGCTCCTTTGTGACAAACCTGCGTAAAATGATCAATGTTATCTTTGTGCATAGAGCTGATGAATTTGCGGCAAAGGGAAACCTTTCCGGCATTACCAGATGTGCAGTGGTGTATCCGCCGCTAATTGAGATTCCATTGCTGTTTCTTCCTGTATTTTTAATTGTTATGTTTGGGCAGGATGCTATGCTGACCTTCATGAACACCGTGCCTAGCTGGGTTATGCACGGTCTGGAGGTTGCAGGCGGTGTTATGCCGGCAATCGGATTTGCTCTGATTATGAACATGATCGGAAAGCCGAAGATGATTCCTTATACGGTACTGGGCTTCATTGTTGTAAAGGCAGTAGGTCTGAATACCCTGACAGCTGGTCTGGTCGCAGGCTGTGTTGCAGTGCTGGTTGTACTGGAAAAACGTGAAAGAGAAAAGGAGGGTGCATAGAAGATGGCTGAGGAAAGAAAAACATCATTGACAAAACGGGATGTCAACCGTGTAATCGCCAGATGGTATATTACAACGGAAATGTCACTGAATTATGAACGTATGCAGTCTATTGCATATACATATGCCTTGATTCCGGCTTTGAAAAAACTATATCCGAACAAGGAGGATATGATTCCTGCGCTGCAGCGTCATCTGGAGCTGTTTAATACCAATGCGACAGCCGGTGGTCTGATTCTGGGAACTACGCTGGCAATGGAAGAGGAAAAGGCAAACAATCCGGATGCGATTCCTTCCGAATCCATCGTTGCCGTTAAAACCGGGTTAATGGGGCCGGTTGCGGCGCTGGGGGATTCCTTCAGTGCAGGGACCATTACCACTCTGTTCATTCTGGCCTCCTGCTCTCTGGCACAGGGCGGCTCGATTGCCGGCTTCTGGCTGCTGCTTCTCGGTACGATGTATACGCTTGGCGAATTGATTATTTTTACCAAAATGACCTATACAAAGGGACGCTCTGCAATCAAGGATATCATGTCAAGTAAGCTGATGAGCAATATCATTGAAGGTGCGAACATCCTTGGTATGGCAATGATGGGTGCACTGACTGCTTCCATGGTTAATCTGGCAGTTGCTATCACAGCAAACTTTGATGAGGCAACCTTGAGCGTACAGGAAAAAATCGACGGTATCATGCCGGGTATTCTGTCCATCGGTGTGTTGTTTATCTATTATTATCTGATCAGCAAAAAGCATGTCAGTGTAGCGAAGCTTGTCTTCTTCACCATTGTGATTGCACTGCTCTGTGCCGCAATCGGATTGTTTTAAACACATAACAACATGGGAGAATACTCTCTCAGGTAATGAAACATAATCCGTATGGGCATTCCGAAAATCGGATGCCCATATGGTGCAAAATGAGGAGGAACACAAATGAAAGGAATATTATTGGCAAGTCATGGCCGTTTGGCGGAGGGATTGCTGGATACGCTGCAAATTTTCTGCGGAGAGCTGCAGCAGATGCAGGCGCTGTGTCTTCTCCCCGGTGAGGAAATCACAGAATTTATGGAGAAGCTGAAAGCTGCTATACAAAAGGTGGATACCGGAGAGGGTGTTGTGATTTTCTGCGATCTGCTCTTTGGCTCTCCCTGCAACTGCAGTGCGAGATTGCTGCAGGACGCGAAGTATGCGGAGAAAATCAGTGTGATAACGGGGATGAATTTGTGCATGGTACTGGAATATATCGGTTCCGGAGCTGCCGGCATGGACAGGGAAGCGCTGGTGGATACCGGACATAAGGGAATCGTGGATTTCAATAAGCTGCTGAGGGAACGTCAGGCAGCATAATGCAGGAGGAGGTGGAGCTATGAAGGAAGAGGAGATCAGAGACATATTAAACAGCCATCAGATCTGCTTTGCGCAGCATGGAACCCTTTGTGCAACAGTGAAAGCAGGAATTGGGGCCTACCAAAACGGATTGGGTGAAATCATGCATACGATGAAGGATCATATACTGCATATCAATGCGCAGGGAATCGCTATTCTGGCGGTTGATGATATCAATGGAGCGCCGCAGGAGCATACCCTGCTGTTTCTTCCGCATGAGGATATTGTATCGACTACTATCAAAATCAAGCTGCTTCATTATCTTTTCACGATAGAGACAAGGAAGGGGACCATCGTGTACAAGCTACATAAAAACGTACTGGCATCACCATGGCATAAAGAAAATCTCTCCTTCCTTCTGCTCAATGCACCTTCTGCATAGGAAAAAGGAGGCAGTATGAGGGCTGGAGCTATTTTTGATATGGATGGTCTGCTGTTCGATACAGAGCTGGTATATAATCAGGAGTGGTATTATATTGCAGAGCTTTACGGTCTAAAGGTTGATCCTGCGATGCTGGATGAGCTGCGTGGTACGAACGGTACCCGTATGAGTGAAATTGTGAATACATACTGGCCAAGGGTTGATGCAAAGAAGCTGACAGATGAATTGTTTGCACATGCTATCGTAACATTATCCAAACAGGTTCCCATGAAACCGGGTGTTGTGGAGCTTCTGGAGTATCTGAAGCAGCATGCAGTTCGCATGGCAGTGGCAAGCAGTGCTCCTATGGAGCTGATCAAAAGCAATCTGCGTCTGGCAGGAATAGCAGACTATTTTGACGCTGTAGTGAGCGGGGAGCAGGTAGAGCATGGAAAGCCGTTCCCGGATATCTTCCTTCTAGCTGCACAGAAACTGAATCTGCAGGCGCAGGACTGCTATGTTTTTGAGGATGGTATCAATGGTGTGAGGGCAGGCATACAGGCGGGCTGCTCTACCATTATGGTTCCGGATCTGGTGCCGCCGACAAAGGAGCTTTATGAGCAATGTACGGGTATTTATCCAAATCTTCATGCGGTTTTACATGCGTTGCAGACATATACGTGTTAGGATACAGTCTGCCTGTCATATAGCTTTCAGCGATGATTGCAAAGGCTTATAGCGCGCCTTGTACCGAACATATGGTAGCCTTTGCCGGGAACATATTGCATTTTTTTCACTCCGTTGGTAGAATGTGATATGTAAGTGTATGCTTCATTACAAGCATCACAGATGGTTTCACCCGATGTGTGGAAGCCAAGTGAAGGAGAGTTTATGCAAGCAGTTAATATCATATCAAGTCTGGAATCGGTCATGCCGTTTCTATCCGCAAAAGAAAAAAAGTTAGGAAATTATGTATTAACCCACAGTCAGGAGATTCTTTCGCTAACCTTAAAGGATCTTTCATTGCAGGCGGAGGTTAGTGAGGCAACCGTGATCCGGTTTGCGCGCAAGCTGGGCTGTGAGGGCTATTCCGATTTCAAACTCTCCCTTTCGGCAAATCTGTCTGCCAATTTCTATAATGAGAATTCAGACATGATTCTGGATAAAATCATGCCTACAGACACACCGGATTCCGTATTGAAGAAGCTGAGTGCCTTTATTGTTACTTCTATTCAGTCTACTACGGATATCATAGATTCACAGGAGCTGGATAAGGCGATAAAGCTGATTCGGGATACAAATGAGCATAAACGTAAGATATATCTGAGCGGACTGGGCGCAAGCAGTACACTGGTGAAGCAGCTGCAGATAAAATTCATGCGGCTGAATATTCCGGTAATCTACTATGAGGATGTGCATCTTCAGCTGGAGTCCAATCTGAATATGGCAGAGGATGATTTGCTTATCTGCTTTACGACTCTGGGGAAATCGGTACAGTCACATCAGTATATCAATATTGCGAATCAGAAAAAGGCAAAGATTATTCTCATCACCCAGTATGGCAATCAGGAGCTGGCAAGCAAGGCAACGGTAACGCTGTTTGTATCGGCTGTGGAAAATAATCTGCGGCTGGCAAGTCACACGGCACTGATTGTACAGTCCCTGATCGTTGATACATTGTTTTTATCACTGGCACTTGACAATTTGCCTGAAATTCAGGAGGGTGTGGCAGAAAAGAATCGGATTTTTTCAGAGCTGGGTTATAATATGAATGATTACAAATAAGGTTTAGAAAGTGATGGTAAGCGTAACGGATAGGAAGGTAGCGATTACTTTCCTTTTTTAATTTCTTATGCGTATGTATTTGAATGATAATATACTCATAAGCAGTATACCTTGGCGTATGGAAACGATATGTGTATCGGTCGTGAGCAGGAATTAGAATCTATGAATCGACTTTATAGGCAGGATAAGCTTCAGTGCTTATAAGAAATATGTCGCGAATAAACATTATGTTAAATATTGGAAATATAAAAACTAAAAAAAGGATTGACAGAAAAATCCGGCAGTGTTTAAATAAAGGTGTAAAAAGAATATAGGAATCATAGAGTTTGTAACTTATGAAGAAAGTAAGGCAAGGCTCAAAACGCAGAGACGTTTTGGGCCTTTTCTGACGTTTATGGAGGAAATTATGAGATTACTTAGAAAAAGAAAAAGCTGTAATTCTACAGCAGGCATTTATATAGCATCCCCCTGTGACGGTGAGGTACTGCCGCTGCAGGAATCAAAGGATCCCATGTTCCGTGATGCGGTATTGGGACAGGGCTGTTTCGTTTATCCGAAAGACGATTGTATATATGCGCCAGTTAATGGAGTTGTGGAGGCGGTGTTTCCAACCAGGCATGCAATTGGAATCCGCAGCCAGAGCGGTCTGCAGCTGCTGCTCCATTTTGGAATAAATACTGTACAGTTAAACGGGTTGTATATGAAAACCCATGTTAGGAAAGGAGATGTGATAACTGAAGGAAAGCTGCTTGCGGAAATGAACATTGCCGGTGTGATAAAAGCCGGCTATGATCCCGATGTGTATGTCATTATTCTTGAATCAGAGCACAAGAAGGTGACAGTTTTTGAACGGGAGGTCTATCACGGAGAGACCTTGATGGAGGTACGTGATACTACTGAAAGGATGCAGATAGAATGAGTTATACATTTGTTCGTGTTATCAATAATAATGCGATTGTAGGGGCTGATCGAAAGGGGGAGGAAGTGATTCTTCTGGGGAAGGGAATCGGTGTCCGCTGTATCAAGCACAGGCGCTATATCGTTGCGTCCTGTCTGATAGAAAAGGTGTTCGTTGTGGAAAAAAAGGCCAATGAACGCTATGTGGAGGAGCTGATTAAGTCAATCCCGTTTCCCTATATCGATACGGTAAATAAGGTTGTAGCTCTGGCGGAAAGGCTGTTGAATTATAACTTTAAGGATCAGCTGTTTCTTACGCTGCTGGATCATATTTCATTCTCCGTGCGAAGATTGCAGGCTCATGAGGATATCCAGAATCCGCTGTTACAGGAAATTCGGCAGTTTTATCCGAAGGAATATGACGCTGCACAGCAGGCGGTGGAATTGATCAATCAGGAGCTGCATGTACATTTTGATGAGAATGAGGCAGCCTTTATCGCCTTTCATTTAATCAATGCCATGTCATCGTACGGACACAGCCTGAATAAGAAAATGACGATCATTATGAGTGAGCTGACGGATATCATTCAGGATACCTTTCAGATTGAGCTGGACGAGCAATCCATATATTATACACGGTTCATTACGCATCTGAAATATTTTCTGGGCAGAGTACTGAATGACCGGCATGAGAACAGCTTTTTGCGTGAGGAACAGAATATGCATGAGCTGGTAAAGGAAAAATATCAGTCTGAATGGGAATGTGCTTTGCATATCCGGGAGCATCTAAAGCAGAAATACAGGGTGGATACCTCGGATGAAGAGCTTGGATATCTGACCATGCACATTGTACCAATGCTGACGAAAAGAAAATAATCTTGAAAATGGAGGAAGTAACCATGGCAATACAAAAACAAAAGCTTGCGGCCGATATACTGGAATATGTTGGCGGTGTAGACAACGTCCGTGATGTAGCACACTGCATGACGAGACTTCGTATTGTTGTAAAGGATGAAAAAGCGGTGCAAATGAAGCAGCTCGAGAAGCTGGAGGGGGTTATGAAGGTCGTCATTCTCGGGGGACAATATCAAATAGTATTAGGTGGTATAGTTGACGACATCTTTGATGAGGTAGCGGCAGTATGCGGGGATCGGGTCAACATAAATGAGGAAATGATTGCAGAGAATCTGGATGCAGAGACAAAAAAGGGAAGACGTTCTCTTCTCGGTATGCTGGTGGAAACGATTTCAGCTATTGTTACACCGATCATCCCGGCGATGCTTGCCTGTGGATTTATAAAAACGCTGGCTGTTTTATTCACTGTCGTCTTTAAGGTTGACGAAGCAAACAGTACCATACAGGTACTGAATGTGGTATCGGATACACTGTATGCATTTTTCCCAGTCATCATCGGATGGTCGGCTGCCAAGAAATTTAAAACAAACATGGCAGTTTCTCTGGTGATTGTGGCATTGCTTGTGAATCCGGCATTTACAGGACTGTTTGCGGATGGTGCAAGTGTAACCTTTTTGGGAATTCCTGTAACGGATGTTTATTATGGAAGCTCTGTTCTTCCAGCGATTTTATCTATTTATCTTCTTTCCAGGGTGGAAATGCTGCTGCGGAAAATCATTCCGGGATCATTGCGAAGTATTTTCGTGCCATTTCTGAGCACCCTGATCGTATTTCCCCTGTTGATTCTGGCAATCGGTCCAATCGGTGTCTGGGGAGGAAATCTGTTTGCCTCCCTGTTTACCAGTATGTATGACTTCAGTCCGATACTGGCAGGAGCATTGATTGGAGGCACCTGGCAGATACTGATTATTTTCGGAATGCATATTGCGATTCTCGGTCTGGTTTCCGTACCGAATATTGCAGCTTATGGAAGAGATACGGTGATTATGACACATGCTCCAAGCCTGATTTGTCAGGTTGCGGCAGGTCTGGCGGTTGGCTTAAAGGCAAAAAATCCTGAAATCAAGAAGAATGCGATTACGCTGTCATTGACTTCATTTTTTGCGGGCAGTGTTGTTGAACCGGTCATGTACGGGATCAATCTGAAGTATAAAAGGCCGTTTATCGCAGTTTGTATTGGCGGTGCGATTGGCGGTGCAATCACAGGGGCAAGTCTGGCGGGGACAACAGCAGCAGTAGCATTCAGTCTGTATACGATTCCCGCATATCTCGGTGCCGGCTTTACCGGACTGCTGATTGGCTGCGGTGTAGGAGCCTGTGTTACCTTTATCCTGACCTGGATTATGGGATTCGATGAAAAAGCAATATAGAGAGGAGCGTTTATATGCGTGTAAAGGACATACAATTTAAAAATGCTGAGCATGTAATTGAAGAAATCAAAAGTATGAATGTAAAGGGCGGTAGTCCGTTTGGCAGAGCTGCTGCATGGGCATTCCGTCTGGCCTGTGAGCAGGAGGAATTTCAGGATACGGGGCAGTTACAGAAACGCATGGAGCACATCGCACAGCAGATGCTGGACTTAAAGCCCACCATGGCTACGATATTCAATACCTGGCAGCTTGTGAAACAGACAATGTTGAAAGAGAAACAGGATGTATACCGGCAAAAGCAGGCAGTGATCAGCCTGTGCTCCAATATCATTGCGTATTCATTTGAGGCGGTAGAGCAGCTTGGAGTGTATGGGGCTTCGCTGATACAGGATGAAGAGGTCATCATGATGCATAGCTACAGCTCAACGCTGATGGGTATTTTTTTGAAGGCGGCAGAAATGGGAAGAAAATTTACAGTCATCTGTACGGAGTCCCGTCCGTTGAGAGAATCCAGATTGGCAGTGAACATGCTGAGAAGTGCAGGCGTTTCGGTGATTTATATCACAGATGCATCCATATATGAATTCCTTCCAAGAGCCGATATGGTTATTATGGGAGCGGATACCCTGTGTGCCGATGGTTCTGTCGCAAACAAAATGGGAACGGCTATGATTGCCGGATTAGCGAAGGCCTGTAAGAAAAAAGTGTATATCGCCAGCGAACTATATAAACTAGACTTGCGTACGCAGGTTGGCTATCGGGTTGTTCTGGAGCGTCGCAGCGCATGGGAGATTCTGAATAAGGATGATTTTGATTCTCTGGATGGAATTGACGTTGTGAACCAGTTTTTCGATATCACACCGGCTTCCGATATTCAGGCGATTATTTGTGAATATGGAATTATCCCGCCTGCGTCTGTATTGAATTTCTGGACGGATTTGGAAAACCATGTGAAGGGAGACGGGAATAATGGGTAAGTACATAGATTATCTGGATATTCAGGAAGAGGTAAAGGCAGCGCTTGAGGAGCATCGTGGAGTTGTGGCACTGGAGTCAACCATCATATCCCATGGCATGCCGTATCCGCAAAATGTGGAAATGGCAAAAAATTGTGAACGCATTATCCGAAAAGCAGGTGCCGTGCCTGCAACGATCGCCATCATAGACGGCAGAATAAAGATTGGTCTTTCACAGGAGGATTTGCAGAGGCTGGCCAGTGCGGATACTGTGATGAAGGTTTCCAGAAGAGATCTGGCAGTGGCAGTGGCTGAAAGGCGAATGGGGGCAACCACTGTGGCAACAACGATGATGTGTGCAGCCATGGCCGGTATTCAATTCTTTGTGACAGGTGGTGTCGGTGGCGTTCATCGGGGCTATGAGGAAACGATGGATGTTTCAGCCGATCTGGAAGAGCTTGCACAAAGTGATGTAACGGTAATCTGTGCAGGTGCCAAGTCCATATTGGATATTCCGCGCACGCTGGAATATCTGGAAACAAAAGGGGTAACTGTTATCGGCTATCAAAGTGATACGCTTCCTGAGTTTTTCACAAGAGAGGGTTCCTGCAGACTACAGCAGCGTATGGATACGGTAGAGGAAATTGCACATATGCTGCATGTGAAAAAGGATTTGGGAATAAAGGGCGGTGTTCTTGTAGCAAATCCGATTCCGGAAGCATATTCCATGGATGCAGCTTATATCAATGCTATGATCGAGGAAGCATTGGAATGCGCAAAGGCTCAAAATATTAAGGGAAAGGATGCAACGCCATACCTTCTGGCACATATTGTGAAGGCAACACAGGGAAAAAGCCTTGCGGCGAATATTCAGCTTGTGTATCATAATGCGGAAGTGGGTGCGGCACTGGCTAATGCATATGCCGATAAGGAATAGCTTTCTAAGTTGACATACATGAAGAGATAAGGAAAGATGGATATGGTAATCTTTCCTTCTTGCATTTTGTGCGCTATGTTATAAAAAATTCCAATTTTATTTGTTTTATAAGTGTCGCTTGAAATTTATAAAAGTTTTTTCTAAAAAAATTTTAAAAAGATGTGACATGTCTTCGTTTCTGTAGTATTATAATAATGAAGATAAAAAGCGGTGTACTCTACCCTGGAGAAATCTAAAAGTGAGAGCTGAAAAAGCGGTGTACTCTACCTTGGAGAAATCTAAAAGTGAGAGCTAAAAAAGTGGCTGGCGCAAGCTGGCTTTTTTTAATAAGGGGTGGTTATATGTGGCGGTTCAAAAATAAAAGGGTACAGTTTATACAAATAGATGTTGCATATACTGATTATCTAAGAAAACACATTGATTTGAGAATACCTGCTGAACACCGGGAATCGGTGAGTGAAATGCGTCCATTTATCGGTATTCTTATGACACATGATGATATTGAATATGTCATTCCTTTAACATCACCTAAAGATAAGCATAAAAATATGAAAAATACGATGGATTTTCATAAAATAAATGGAGGGAAGTGGGGAGCGATAAATTTCAATCATATGTTTCCTGTTTTGCATGATCCTTCTGTTTATAAAATAATAAGGCCATTAAAAGATGAGAATACATACAGTAATCTGTTAATAAACCAAATCTCGTGGCTGAATAAAACAGAAAATAGGGAAATGGTTTTAAAAAAAGCAGAGAAGCTTTATGAAGCATATGTAAACGATACCTTACAGGATAAAATAAAGAAGAGGTGTTGTGATTTTAAAAAGCTTGAAAAATACTATAAAGAATATATAACACAGACATTATCACAGAAGTAGTAATATGATGAAAAAACTTCAATAGGAAGTTTTTTTTGTTGTAACAAGAAAACCACCTGTTATACAGGTGGTTCTAAAAAGCTTAAGCTATAA